>ERZ894177.51-NODE-51-length-115669-cov-59.5724_pt1 | contig 115669 bp, 118 predicted proteins | sample MGYA00380277_ERZ894177 | MGnify/ENA primary metagenome ERZ894177 (study PRJEB32331, sample SAMN06328428) | human gut metagenome | biome: human gut microbiome; feature: stool | host: Homo sapiens | collected 2014-06-03 ... | reverse complement strand
TAGAGCAACGCCCTTCTAAGGCGTGGGTCTTGCGTTCGAATCGCAACGGAATCACTTACAAAACACAACTGATAACACAATATAAATTGTTGATTTTCAGTTGTGTTTTTGCTTTTTATAAGCAAGATGTCTTTCATATACGCTTTTAAAAAAAAGTGACAGAAAACCCACTGGTGAGCTATAAGGTTTGTCGCTAGGGTTTGTCGCTGGAATTTTAAAAGTATCAAATTATGGCTACCTTAAACTTAAAAATCCTCCCGAACAGACGTAAATTGTCGGGTAAACTTGGAATTTATGTATCTTTAACTTTTAAGAAGGAAGTTCGGTATATCTCTACCGAATTCGAGGTTGATGATGAATACCAGTTTGAAAACGGAAAGGTGTGTTACCGCAAGGATGCGGCAATCATGAACAAAAGAATACAGTATGTGCTGGGTATATACCGGGAACGGATGGAAGGTCTCAATCTGAATAGGTTTTCCAACTGTGCACAGTTGAAAGAAGTGTTGATGAAGGATGGGGAGGAAGCTGAGGTGATAACGGTGCGGCAGCTCTTTGAAAGAAGAATAGAGCGTCTTGAAAAAGAAAAGAGAATCTCATACGCGGAAATGAACCGCTATACCTGCAAGGTTATCGTGTCTCTCATTGGTGATATACCTATAGATTACCTGACAAAACGTGATATCCGGGAAACGCTCTTCAAGGGGATGCAGCGCAGAGGATATGCGAAGGGGAATATACAGATGCGCATGACCCATTTCAAGGCTGCTATCAATGAAGCTATAGACGAAGGGTTGGTGAAGTATGACGAACACCCGTTCAAGGGATTTACCATGCCGCAATCTGAACCCAAGCTGATGGACATAACCGTCACGCAGTTCCAGCGTATTCGGGACATGGTAACATCTGACAGCAAACTCATACTGGCGCGTGACCTATTCCTCCTGTCGTTCTACTTGGGTGGGATCAACCTTGCAGACCTTGTTGAGACGGATTTGTCAAGCAAGACAATGACATACGTCCGAAAAAAGAGTGCAGAACACAAGACGGGAGAAAGAACTACATCTTTGACCATACCCGATGAGGCGAAAACAATCATCAATAAATACATTCTGGGAAACAGGTTGAACTTATCGTTTTGTAACGGGTACAAGAATCTGCAACGTTATGTCAACAAATGTTTCGCAGCCTTGGCACAACATATAGGCATTCAAACTTCATTCTCTTACTATGCCGGCAGAAAAACATTCGCACAGTTCGCTTTTATGATAGGAATAAGGACAGAGGTGGTGGAGTATTGTATAGGGCAGTCTGTGAAAAAGAACAGACCTATTTACAATTATGTGCGAGTGATGCAGAAACAGGCTGATGCAGCAGTGCGGAAAGTAATACAATATACTGTAGATCCGGAAAGCTTTGAAACTGAGAACATCCCTTAGAGGATGCCGTCCCACTACTTTGCACACAAACGCAATCATGGAGTGTAAAAACAAGTGTATCAAAATTCAGTTTTTGAAAATATGAACTTATAATCTGAAATTTGAGCATCTTAAAAGACTAAAAAAGGGTCATATCATTACTCAATACAGAGCTTGATATGACCCTTTTAAGTGTTATAATTACTATCTATAACTTTGGGAAACTGTCATTTTTTTTGTTTTGACACATTCATCTCCTATAGTGTTTTTTTAGTTGTTTTCTTCTGAGAAATTCTCTTTTGAGAACTCAATAAAATTTATAGTAGGAAGTATTGCTGGTTCCAATCCTGAGTTCAGACATATGAAAGAAACATAACTTCTCAAATAAGGATATGCAATAGCTGGTGCGTTTATTTTGGTAAAATGTGATGTTAGAAAATCCATGTTGATATCCTCAGATGTTTTAAATATAGCTGCGTACTCAATCTTCAATTTAAATGCTGCAGTATTATAAACATCCATTTTAAAATAAATGACAAATCGTTGTGGTTCTCCTTCAATTGTTCGTATCTCATATCTGAGATTGAATTTTCTAAGAGTCTTCTTGCTTGAGTTAGTTACTCTGCGAAGGTCCAACTTGTCTGCAATTGTTTTTTCTAATGTAATTTCCATTGTCAAGCTGCAATACAATATATATTTTCGTTTCTAGTGAAATTAGATGAATCATTCTTTAGGTATTCTCCAACTTCTTTGCTTGTAAATTCCTTTACTTTCTTCGGACTAGTACTAGTTACATTATCTAATTCTATCCCAAAATTTCTACAATCATTTAATATTGATTCAGGAGTTGCTTCATGGATAAATTCTTCCATAAGCTCTATTACTGATTTTTTCATATCTGTCATGAGATAACTCCCTCCCTGAGTACTTTTATATTATTATCAATTAAATTTTCCTTATAAACGGACATTATAGTACAATTCGGTATAAATGATTCTATATTTTGGCGTCTATTTTTACCGAATTTGATGTATACATTATGTATAACAATGTCTATGTCAAATTTGTTTTTCATATATTCCCAAATTCTATAATCATTCATTTTGTATCCCTTACTAGAACACATTTTTTCAAGAATTTTCCTAACCTCGTTTACTTTTATTAAATTTTCTTCCGACCTCAAGTCAAGAATCCTTTCTTCGTTACTATGTACAAAAGCTTCAATAACTGCATATTCTTTGTATTTGAATGTTTTGTTGGTCTTATCATACGCTTGATCTTTTGCCCATTGTTCAGCCAGAAAGTCTATGCTGTTTTCATTTATTCCTTGAATGAAAAAATATACACCTTCCCCACACCAATGGTGAAGCCCTTTGCTGGAATAAAAACCATTCTTTTTAATACTTGGGACATTATCTTTATTTGTTCCATGGTTACCTATAATAAGCATATCACCTGCACATACATTTCTTTCGTACTTTCTTTTGAATCAAAATGTGATTTGCAAAGGAAACGTTTTTTATTGATTATACATAGAAAAAATTTAAATAATTGCTCAATTTAGTCTTTATTTAAATTTTATTAGTTGTTATAGCTTGGTGTTTTCTTGATTTATACAGTAATACCATAGGGAAACTGGATTAAAAAATTATATTGTTTTATTAGGAATTTTAAACATAAACGGTTGCTGTCATCACTGGTAGCAACCGTTTCAAATAATTAGAATAACAACTTAAAAATAGCGTCTATTATAATCTCTCTATCCTTATTTTCTTTTTATTCTGATGGCAATGACCTTTGCTGTTTTATTCTTGCAGTACTGGCAGCAGAATCGCTGTGCGCATGTTTCGCAATTGCGGCACATATCCAGTAGATATTGTTTTTCTTGTTTGAGTACATCAACCTTGTATTGCAGGTCGGAAATGACATTTTTTATAGTTTCTTCCATAATAAAAATGGTATTAGAATGGGATTTGTATTTTGTAGAAGAAACAACTTCGGATTCGTTATTGTTTAACCGTAATTGACATTTCTCTTTTCTTCAATTTGTTTTTCAAGGAATTTAACTTTCTCTTTTAATAGTGATATAGTATCGTGCTGGTCGTCTATTACCTTTTTATACCAAGCTTCATCAAAATCATTTGCTTTAATAGAATCGCTAGTCTCGTTTAACATCATGGAACCTGTACCACGAAGCAGCCATTCAGCACTTATCTCAGGAAAAGCGTTGAGTATGGCTTCTATTATTTCTAAACTAAGTTTGCGCTTGCCTAACATATAATAATTAAGCGTCTTTTGATTTACTCCAATTTTTATAGAGAAATCTCTTTCCGATTTTGCCATTTCGGAGATCATCATTTTAATTCTGTTTATTATTTCCATATTACTACAATTGTTCTTATATTTGCACTATGATTATTAATCCTTAAACTTGTATCGTTATGAATAGTCTATTTTATTACATGGATGATTTTATCTATTATTACGCATGGTTTTCAATTGTTGTAGGTATTCTGTTTATTCCTGTCAAAAGTATCTATAATGCTTTTTGTTTTTCCAAAAAGGAACATTTGGAAAGGAGCCTAAACAATTACCATCCAATAAAGTCGATATTGAAAAGTCTGATTTTTCTATATTTCCTTCATTTTATAACACAAAATAAAGAAGATATAGAGCAATTAAAACAACGGATAGATATTGTAGAATCAACTCAATTACTTTCTTCGGAATCCATCCAAAAGACTGATTCAGATACTCTTTCATCCATCCCATCTTTAAATCAATAAGCTCTTTTTCTCCGGTTTTTGTCAGAACCAGATTCTTGTTGAGGAAGGACTTTTCTAAAGTTCTTCCTTCTTTTGTCTTAAATACGGTTCCATCATCGGTTACAGCTTTTCTATCTCTAGCCTTATATACTTCATCTGTGTAATGGGTATAATATGGCAAAAGCCGTTTGTACATTTTTCGTTCAATCCATGATAGATGCTTGCTTTTTTTCTTAACCTCTAGCAGGCAGAACAATGAAGCCTCTTTCTTTTTCATACGTAATGGTTAAATAATGTTTTATATAGAACATTTGTGGTTGACATGGTTTTTATATCTACAAATGTTCTTATATTTGCATTGTGATTACAAATCATAATCACATGAGCGATGATTAATTTTCAAATATAGATAAACGATATGGAAACAGCAAACATGAAATGTAGAATTTGGCTTCCCTATGGGAAGAAGGCTAAACTGGCTTCTTATTTCGGTGTCAGTAGTGAAACTGTGAGAAAAGCATTGGCTTTTGAATGTGGGGACAATGACTTTCATGAGATGATACGTAAAGAGGCAATAAAGAATTATGGCGGGCAGAAAATATTTATTCCATGCAAGTATGCAGGTTAACCATGATAACTAAAAAGGCAACAGGAGGAATGAATATGAACAGATTATCCAAGCAGTGTATGGTTTTTATAGCGGGTATGATCTCATTCCTGTATGTTCTGGGATTGGTAGGGCATCAGGATTACATTGAGGAGATATTGTATAACATGCCTCAGGAAACTTATGATGTGATTGTACAGAAGCTGGGAAACGTGTCAAGATCGGAGATTGCTGCTGAATATGAGGCGAACAGGGCATTTTATGATAACCTTAATAAATAAATTATGAGACGTGATTTTCAAACATCAAAGGCAGAGGAAGAATTAGGGAACCTTTTTCTTGTTGCCAGGAAGAAGGGCATAACATTTACAAAGAGAGAGGCGTCCAGGTGGGTCGGAGGTCGGTATGTTCTTGAAAGGCTCGTGGCTGAGAGGAAAATACGGATGGCAAAACCCGGGGACAGGCAGAACTCGGAATGGAAATGCAATGCGGAGGATGTGTTACGCCACGCATTCAAATATTAAGAATACACTTTAAAACCTTGAACTTATGAGTATAAAAAGAACGTATTGGACTAAACAGGAGATAGATATACTGTGTGCCATGTATTCCAACACAAAGGCTGCCTGTATACAGGATATTCTTACGCGCCACAGCCTCAACTCAATCTATAAAAAGGCGCGTGAACTTATGCTTGATGCGTACTCGTTTCATCTTGAAGAAATACATTATATCCGTTCCATGGCACAGGATATGACGGTGAAGCAATTGTCACAGAAGATGGGATATAGCGAGCGCACTATTTACCGCCGCTTGAAAACCATGCGTACCAATTCATAAATAGTTCCGTTATGAGCAAATCACCTGAACATGATTTACAGACCCGGTGTGTGATCTGGTTTCATTACCGATTTCCACATCTGAAACCTTTGTTCTTTTCCGTTCCCAACGGAGGATATAGAAACAAGGCTGAGGCAGCGCGTCTTAAGGCGGAAGGTGCTAATGCCGGAGTGTCTGACCTTATATTGCAGCTGCCTGCCGGAAAATGGTCAAGCCTCAACATTGAGATGAAGGCAGGTTCTTCACAAAGGGAAGAACAGAAAGTATATCAGACATGCGTGCAGGCATCTGGAGGACGCTACGAATTATGTCGTTCCTACGAACAGTTTGTTGATCTGGTTACCGAATATATATCGCAAGTTGATGGACGGGTACTGGAACGGCTTCGTCAGATACATCTTGAACGCGAGGAGGAGGAAAAGCAGAAAATACGTAAGCAATATCAAAAAAGAATAAGTAAAACATTAAAACCATAAATCATGATTGTAGAAGCAACAGGAAAGGTCATGCAGGTTCTTTCAAAAATAGAAGGGGTCAGCGCGAAGACCGGAAAGGCATGGGAGAAATACACATATCTTATAGAGCAGTCGGGTATGCGCCCTACTTCTCTAGTGGTTTCAGTATTTAACTATGGGGAACACGTAGGAGAGCTCCTTAATATAGGGGATACTGTAAGAATGTCTCTTCGCATAGAGGCGCATTTTGTAAAGGATGGACAGAAATGGTATAATGAGGTTACGGCTTTCAATATTGTATCTTTCCGTTAAAGTTAAAATTAAAACGAAGTATTAATGGGTAAAGTAAAAATCTATATAAGTGGACCGATAGCGCATTATGATCTTCATGAGCGGAAGCATGCTTTTCTCATGGCGAAAGAAAGACTTGAATCACAAGGTTATGATCCTGTGAATCCTTTCGATAACGGTGTTCCTGATAATGCGCATTGGAGAGAGCATATGAGAGCCGATATCGCGATGTTGCTGAAATGTGACGCTATTTTCATGCTTCCCGGATGGGAACTGTCTAAGGGATGCAAGCTTGAGCTTGATGTGGCTTCAAGCTGTGGTATAGCCGTTATTATCGAACCTGTTCACCCCTGTGACTATGACGTTAAAAAGAGTGGAGCCGAAACGTGTGTACTGCCGTAATTGTGCCAATAGTTCGGACCATCGGGGCAATTCATGTTTCTGTAGTGCGAAGGGGCACCGCGAATGCGCCTGTAACAAGTACGGACAGATATGTAAGTTCTACAAAAAGATCATATAAAGACTCTAATAAATATGGTTTATGACAACAAGAAGCAGATTATATAAGCTTCACTATTTGCTTCGTAAAAGAGGCAATGAGGTGAATGCTAGAAACAGGACAGTATACCGGAGAGCCAAGTCCCTTCCTGCTATAGAGGAGAAATGGATGAAGGAACTGATAGAAAATGGATATATGGTGGGGAACAACCTGTTTGCCCCTCTCCCCAATAATAACTCTTAAACTTAATAGAAATGGCAACACATGGAATAACAATAGCAAAAGCATCTAAGGATGATTTTGAGAAAGTGTATAATCTGCTTTCTCCGATGGAGGAACTCTTCAACAGCAAATGGTGTAATGAAGAAGAAATGTTATGATTTAAAACAAGAAAAGTATGAAACAGTATATTTTGAAGATGAAAATAAAAAAGTTCATATAGCATGAAGATAATTGTTAGTTTTTCCGGTGGTAAGGATTCGCAAGCCTGTTTAATCCAGGCTGCCAATAAATATGGAGCCGATAAAATAGAAGCCGTATTTTGTGATACAGGTTGGGAGCATCCCGATACTTATCAACATATTAGTAACGTGTGCAAACAGCTTGATGTCAGATTAGTAATTTTGAGAAGTAAGAAATACACTGATTTTGTGGATATGTCTATCAAATGCTCTAGGTTCCCGTCTTCCCAAAGAAGGTTTTGTACCTCTGAGTTAAAAATAAAGCCGATGATTGATTATATTCTCTCACTTACTGAACCTTGCTTGATAATTCAAGGTATTCGAGCAAAAGAAAGCGAAGAACGCGCCAAACTTCCTTATGAGTGCAATTACTTCGGAGAATATTTCGAACGTGTGAAAAAGAATCGTAAAGGAAAGATTGTTGAAGTATGGAAGCAGGATTATCGTAGAAAAGATGTACTTAAATGGTGTGAACACTATGATGCCAGCGTTTCCCGCCCAATCTTCCAATGGTCAGCACAAGAAGTTATAGACCAGATTCTTTCTGTCGGACAAAAACCAAACCCTTTATATTATCGTGGATTTTCCCGCGTTGGTTGCTATCCCTGTATTATGTGCAGGAAGCAAGAGGTTAAGCTAATTTCTCAAGAAGAGTTTGGGCGAAGTCGCTTGATAGATGCCGAACGACGAATGAAAGAAGAAACCCCAAAGGGTTCGTCTTTCTTCTCACCGGGCTACATCCCTGATCGTTTCTGTAAAAATAAGACTTATCCAACAGTAGAAGAAGTTTTCGAGTATGTGAACCGGAAAGATGCCGGCATGGATGATATGTTTGAACCAGAAGGCGGATATAGTTGCATGAGCCTTTATCACGGACTTTGCGAATAAGAAGTTTAATTCAAATCAGATTAGAAATGAATGATGGAGTTTATTTTGACCAAAATGGTAGCGAGGTAATCGTAATTAATGGGGTTGAATACTCACGAGAAGAATTTGATTTTCTTGTGGATATGTGTGGAGATTGCAATATGTAATAATATAAGAAAGTAATGAGCAAAAAAATAATACTTGACGCTTGCTGTGGAAGCCGGATGTTTTGGTTTGATAAGAAGAATCCAAACGTTCTCTTCCAAGATATTCGTGATGTCGAATATGTTTTATGCGATGGTCGTAAGCTGGAAGTCCATCCTGATGTGGTTGCCGACTTTACAGCAATGCCGTATCCGGACAGTTCTTTTAAACTTGTAGTCTTTGATCCTCCACACCTTGATAATGCGAACGAGGGTGCATATATGGCTCAAAAGTATGGAACGCTTCGACGGTTTAAGTGGCAGGAAGATATAAAGAAAGGATTCAGCGAATGTATGCGAGTGCTTGAACCGAACGGAGTGCTGATTTTCAAATGGAACGAAACTCGTATTCCTGTAAGACGAATATTGGAGATAATCAATGAGCGGCCGCTATTCGGGCATAAGTCCGGAAAAGCATCTAAAACTCATTGGATGTGCTTTATGAAATTGCCAATTAATTCTTAACGATATAGAAAGGAATTAAATGAAAACATTTGAAGTCACATTAACGATTGAAGCGTCAGACTGCACCACAGTAGAGGACGTTTGTAAATCCTTAGAAGAGAATAGCTCTCTTATAGAATTTGATTTATCAGAAGGAAATATCACGGATATTAATGTATCAGAGTTAGAATTTGAGTAAAACACTAAGAATATAATTATGGATAAAGAAATTATAAAAAAATCAAGCGTACTTATTAATGAGGGGTGCAGTATTATTAATCGCCTATTTTTAGTTTGCGCTATGTCCGGATCGGACGAATTAAAGGAGTTTCTTGACGATTTAGAGATAGAGAGTTGGCGAAGTATCCTTCCGTCTATAAGTGAAACAACATTGGAAAGATACGATGATAACAAAGCAGAGTTGCTCTACGATAAAGGAATGCATGGATTACTGGCTGAGTGCCACTATAATGTAATGGATGATTTCGACTTCCATGAAAACGGTTCTTTCCGGTCGTGTGGTAACACTTGCAGCTTTATGAGTTTTATTGTATATGCAGAGAATATCAATGAATTAATGGACAAGGTTCTGGCTAAAGACAAAGAGTTATTCAATCTTCAAATAGAGGAAGCGAGAATAAAACAAGGGATCAAAGTTAACTCCTAACCGAACAGAATGGAAACAATTGAGATGAAAGCATTAAGGATTAAAAATATCCTTAATTCACTAGAAGAAAAAATCGAATCTGGTAATATAACAATCAGAGAAGCTGCTATTGAATTGCACAAAGCTGGCTGGATAAATTATATAGACATTGACACAACTAAGAAGCTGCTTGGTTTGAATTAATCAGATATAGATATGAAAGATATAGAATTATTCAACGATCATTTTCAAAACTATAAAGTCTACGGCATTCCTAAAGCTCAACTAATTATAGCCGATGTTCCCTACAATTTAGGGAATAATGCTTATGCCTCTAATCCTTCATGGTATGTGGATGGTGATAATAAGAATGGAGAAAGCGATAAAGCGGGTAAAGAATTCTTTGATACTGATAAAGATTTTCGCCCGGCAGAGTTTATGCACTTTTGTAGCCAGATGCTTGTAAAAGAGCCAAAGGATAAAGGTAAGGCTCCTTGTATGATAATCTTCTGTGAGTTTGAAGATCAATTCCGATACATTGAATTAGGAAAGAGATATGGATTAAATAAATACATCAATCTTGTATTCCGGAAAGATTTCTCCGCGCAGGTATTAAAAGCAAACATGAAAGTAGTAGGTAACTGTGAGTACGGTTTACTTCTTTATCGTGAAAAACTTCCAAAGTTCAACAATGATGGTCGGATGATATTCAACTGCTTTGATTGGGTAAGAGATTCTGATACACCCAAAGTACATCCAACACAGAAACCGGTTCCACTTCTTCGTAGGCTGATAGAAATCTTCACTGATAAAGGTGATGTCGTTATCGACCCGTGCGCTGGAAGCGGTTCCACCTTATTAGCTGCTGCACAGTTGGGACGCAAGGCATACGGATTCGAAATTAAAAAAAAGTTTTTCGCTGATGCGAATAAATTGGTGTTATCGCGTATTCAGCAATCACTATTTGTATAATTCAAATACAGCTTAGAAAGGAATTAAAATATCATGAATGCCTTACAATTTAAAAAACTGAAAATCGGAGATCGAATATTAACCTATAATGGTGCGTGTACCACTGTGACTGACATTGACCGTATGGCAGGAAAGTTGACCTGTGGCAACGGACAATGGAGAGATTACCATCGTGTGCGTATGGCGGTTGAAACAGATCTGCTGGTTGAACATAAGAGAGTTCAGGATTACGTACCACCTGATACAGTCATTCTTTCTCGTGCCTTGTTGCTTAAATTGGGCTTCTCAAAAGTATGTATTCTTCGCGCTATAGAAAATTGCGGGCCGGATGGCTTTTTGGGAACCTTGCAGGATCTTTTTGTCAGAACGGAATTTATCTCTATCGAATATGTGCGGAATCTTGTTCCGGTAATGATAAGGGAAGGACTGATACAAAGAAAGGTTGTAAAACGTGGCTTGTTCAGGCTGACTATTAATAAATGATTAAATAATATACTCGTATTATGGGACAGGAAAGCAGACGGAAGTCTTTTGTTTTTTATACTGAATGGAAAGAGGTGTTAGTGGATTATCCACCGGAGGTCAGACTTGAAGTGTACGATGCGGTCATTGAATATGCCGAGTCGGGGACATTGTCGGAGCTGAGACCGTTGGCTAAAATGGCATTCTCCTTTATAAAAAAACAGATAGACTCTAATAAAGACAAATACGACGATATTATAGCAAAAAGAAGTGAGGCTGGCAAGAGAGGTATGGCCAGTCGGTATAATAAGGATGTAACAAAAGATAGCAAAAGTAACAAGTGTTATCACAAAGTAACAAATCTAACAAGTGATAACAAAAGTAACAAGGGCTATCAAAGCGTAACAAACCTAACTATAAATGATTATGAGAATGATAATGATGATGTTTTATTTCAAAAAGAAGAAGAAAAAGTTTTTGGTTCTTCCCCCTTGAAACCCTTGCAGGAATTGTTTGATGAGATGAAGCGGAACGATTCCTGGGCGGAAGGCCTCATCATGAACAAACATCATGAGGGATACAAGGCTTTCAATCAGGAAACATTATCGAACTTTCTGGAAGAATTTTTCCGGAAACTTCAGAATGAGAATTGTACAATGGTCAATCCGGGAGACGAATATAGGCATTTCTCCAATTGGCTGAATAAAAAGCTTGAATGTAAATCCGATGAAAGAACCAAAACAGATAAAAGAACTAATGCCCGGACCGGAGGACAGGACTACAATTACGGTCATGAAATCGATCCCCCACACATCATCAAACTGGGAGGACAGGGGAAAGTATAACTTCCGGATGGGAGACGTAAGGATGATGTTGTCCGATGAGGAAATAGAGAAGTTCTGGAAGCACAGGCTGATACTTTCCATGCGGACTGTTACTCCTGATTTCATGGTGGACGATTCAAATTGTCAATTGCTAAGCGAGATATACCAATGGGTATGGCATAAGTCAGATGTGCTGTCCGGAAAGAAAGGAATATTGCTCTATGGTCCGGTGGGAAGCGGGAAGACCACCATCTTGAAAGGACTGCAAGTCTATATGGCACTTATCAACAGACTGGTATACGGTTGTCGCCGTTCCGACATCTGTTTTGAGATGCGTTCGGCCACGGAGATAGCCTTACGTTATTCCTCCCAAGGTACGGAGGCGCTTGACAGATGGACAACAAAAGGCATGGCCGGACACCTGATAATTGACGAGATTGGGCGGGAGGAAAATGCAAAGCATTTCGGTACGTCGTGCAATGTCATACAGACCATCTTGCAGATGCGTTACGAACTTCGGCATGAGATGCTTACATTCGGTACGACAAACATCGACATGGAGGATTTGTCGCAGTTTCGCAACCTATACGGAGATTATGTGTTGGACCGTGTCAAGGAGATGTTCAATATTGTTCACCTTGGCGGCAACAGCCGTCGTAAATGGATATAAAATGGAAAAAGAACTAGAAAAACTACAAAGGCAGCTTGCTATGGCGATAAAGGAACGCCGTTACGCCAGAATGGCCGAGCTGCAACGAAAAATTGCGGCCTTGCAGAATGTTCGTGAACATGTGCCGTTGTCATTTCTTCTACCAAAATTTACACCACAGGAGAGGGATAAGGCGCTGGTGTTGATGCATCAGGTATTCGTATTCGCTGACATGCTTTATGGCGCGGCGCTGGAGTTCGAGGAATATCTTAAAGGATTTGATCGTTCCGTAACCCTTCCCGTAGTGGTCAGGGCGAAGAAGGCTGCGGCAGAGTGCCGGGACATAACCCGGTATGTAGACAGTTTCGGTGATGAGCGTATGAGCGCGTTATTCGGAGAAATGTGTGATGAAATAAGCCTCAACGCACAGAATGTTATTTATCGTTATGTCCGCAAGGAAACAAAAAAACAGGAACCATGAGAAAAAAGATGTTATTATGGGTGATAAGACTCATACGGCTCTTCCACAAGGAGGATCAGTTCATACCGCAGTTGCGCTCCGTGCCGGAAGGCAAGGTGCTGCCGAACAGGCTTTACCGTCATTTCGGACGTATACTTGTATCGCGCGCTAATCCGCAGAAAGTAGAGATGCGTTATTATTATGCGGAGATAGATCCGGCCATGTCCGTACGTCCGAAAGATGATGACTGGAAGGAATGTAGCGAGATACATTATAACGAGCTTATGACAAGAAAGGATGCGGTTACGAAATATGAGCAGACCGGAGCACCGTGCGAACATTGCGCATGTCAGATATATGGTCTTCCATGTCATTGTGCTTTTCCAAGGGGAGCCATGACAGGCTATTTCGAACTGTTGCATTGCAACAAACAGTATTCTAATAATCCAACCATTTAAATAAAAAAGACGACAATGAAAATTAATGTATTCAGGACACAGTGCAAGGAAGGTGCGCGTGTCTTTTTTGACGGGGATATCACCTGTACGGGGACAGTAAGGAAGATTTCAAAGGACGGGAGTCGGGCGCTTGTGTGCTTTGACAACGGGGATGTGTCCTGGAAAGAGTATTTCATGATTGATTTTATTGAGGACTAGCCATGGAGAACAAGAGAAAAAATATTCTGATCCATCCGGATCATATAGAGGATCTGGATAAGAAATACAAGCGGCTGGAGGAAAACAGAAAGGAGCCGGTAAGGACAGGTTATACATCTATATGCCGTCTTCGGAATACCAGACTGCACAGGGACATTCTTTTCAGACGGATGTTTGTCCGTGACAAAATGCCCACCGGAGCTTTTATAATATTTAAAGAACTGGGGAAGGACAGCGTCATGCTCCAGCCATGCAAGCCTGAATGGATGAACCGGACACATATCAATCATGTGGGAGGACGTTTCCTCGGATGTCTTCGCTTCTTTTCCAGCTATGCTGATTTGGATACGACACCGCCAAGCCAGATATTGTATGATCTGAAAATAGATCCGCTGGTAACCTCATACACTTTCCGGCTTGAGGAATGGAAAGTGCAGGACGAGCATGACGGTGAGACGGTAGCGTACAAACTGATACCGTTGTTTCCGCTATGAAACTGGCAAACATACCGTCAGATATTAAAAGAACAGCACGGGAACTTAAGATTCCCGTGCTTCAGCATCATATATATGTTAATGGCAGGCATAAGCATGTGACTATAAGTAAAAAATGTGTTCGGAAAGCCGGATTGACGGAAAAATACTCTGTACAGATCGTTGTGCTGGGGGAAGTGAGGGCATATATGATATTCTCTTATGATCCGTTGTGTGAGAACCGTCCCCATCTTCTTTTTCTTCCCTCATCTTGTGAGATTCATAGTCCGTATGTGACACGTGCTTTGCAAAGAATCGGGGGTGGGAATGAGATATGCAGGTTGCGCTTTCATGGGAAGCCGGTTTTTCTGAAAGGCAAGGACGGTACTGTCGTGACCGTTGTGTGGCGGATCTCGACATCTCCGGTAAGGGATATAGCCTCAACTGTTCAGAATATACAGAACAGGAACATGTAAGTTGTTATATTTGTGATGTTTATTATTCATTTTATAAAAAAGAAGTATTATGACGGAGAAACAAATATCTTTCTCGGGACTTAACCTGACACCTTATTCCGATATTTCTCCTGACGGGCAGCTTTCCGCATCTGTCGGGCTGGAGATTCATGACGGCAGTATCAGGCCTTCTGTTCTTGCCGGAGAGAAATATATCCTTCCACAAAGTCATAACTCCGCTAAACTGTTATATATACATTCCGCTACGTCATATTCACATTTTATTTTTCAAGACGGTCTGTCATTATATTGGGCTGATGTGAATAATAAGGGGGAATTGTCACTTACATTGCTGGATGAGTCTATACCTGCCAGTTCATTGTTGTCGGTAGGAAACACGCTTGTCGCCTTTGCTGAGGACGGGATGCATTATTTCTTATGGAAAAATGGAAACTACAAATATCTGGGGCAGAAACCTCCGGAACCACTTTTGGTGTTTTCCTTGCATTCAACTGTAAGAAGAAGCGGAGAATTTGAACTGTACAAGAAGGAACAGATGTGGATTAATGGGGATAAATGGCAGATAAAAGATGAATATGTACAGGGGATATCCACAAAAGTACATGCTGAGATAAACAAGTATATAGCAGAACAGCAAGAAGACGGATATTTCATTTTCCCTTTTTTTGTACGTTATGCATACCGCCTTTATGACGGTTCTGTCATCATGCAGTCCGCACCTGTGCTTATGTTGCCTAATGACTCCGGTGCACCGGTGGTAGTCAGTAAAATTGAGCGGCTGAGTCAGGTGATTTTTACCGGCATTGGTTATATATCCTCATTCTGCTCATGGCTTTCATACGCATGTGCCAACAATGACAAGGAGGCGATACAGGAGTGGGGGGATATTATAAAAGGAGTGGATATTTTTATATCCTCCCAATTCTATACATTTTATACGGACGGTGATATAGACATGAGTCAGAGTCTGTTGAAAGATCTTCCCCAAGGCAAGAGCAACACATACGGATATATTATGGATGATTTGTCAGAGTACTCCTATCCACCAAGGCCTTTTAGCGAGGCTTATGATAGAAAGTTTGGAAACGAGGCTGCTGCTACATATGCATGGGGCATGGAAGTACGTAATGAGTTCAAGGAGGAAATATGTAACGCCTCCCTCTTTTATCATGTGAAGACTCTGGAACTGGACGAACTTTCCAGCGACATCCGCTATCTGTTTGGTGCGGAAGGGGACATGGATCATATTTTGAGCAATTTGGAACTTAGGGAGACATTGACAGATGATTATATGACACACGATATCATCATTCCTGACTTTTCCACGACATATAACAGCCGTCTGCATATTGCAAATGTGAAAAGAACTTTTTTCAAGGGATTCAATCCCATGTGTATATCACAATTTCTAGGTCGTGGGGATTCTTCGGTTTCAATATATACGTATATACATGGGAGCAACGGGGATGTTGTAGTCAAAAGTGATACGGAAGTTTTGGAACAGATACTTCCTGTATATCTGTTTTATCCTGATACAGATGCGTATAAAATGGTGATTGTGGTCGGTTCCATGGTGTTTGAGTATCCTTTGGCGGAACATCCGACTTTAAATGGGGCGTATTTTTGTAGCTTGTTAAAAAATACAAATGAATCGTCGGCATCCGTACCGTCCGTTACACCCTTGCAGTCTGAGGAACTGAGCAACAAGATGTTTGTTTCGGAAGTGGGAAACCCTTTTTATTTCCCATTGAATGGAGTTTATACAATAGGGAACGGTGACATTTATGCAATGTGTCCGGTTACTACAGCCATATCACAGGGACAGTTCGGACAATTCCCCATGCTACTGTTCTGTTCTGACGGAAATTATGCGATGAGCGTCAATTCTGAAGGGTTTTATTCAACCATTTCTCCGATACAGAGAGACGTATGCCTGAATTCCAGATCAATCACACAGATGGATTCGGAAGTGTTGTTCATTTCATCCAGAGGTGTTATGATCACAAATGGGGCTTCTATAGATTGTATATCACAGGCGTTGCAGGGAGTTTTCGAACCTGTGCCGGAAGAAATCGGAACAAATATGGAAATGATTGACAAACCTCCTATTGAACTGATCAAGACAGCCATGATAGCCTATGATTATGCGAACCAGCGGATTATTTTTATGCTGAAGGATATGGATACGTCTTTTGTGCTTTCTCTTCCTGAAAACAGATGGAACACGGCCGTGTTTGGACGTGTTAAATCTGTTGTCAATATATTTCCATATTCGTATGTGCATATTGAAGACAGGATTGTCCGGCTCACAGATATATATGATTATTCCTCCGAGGTGATAAATAAAGGGATTGTTGTTACAAGAGCGTTGAAACTGGATACTTTGCAGTTAAAACGGCTTATGGATATGTCGGTACAAGGCATCTTTTCAGGTAAGCAGAAAATGATACTGTTTGCTTCACAGGATGGAAAGAAATGGTATAAGATAGGGGAAACGCAGGCCAGACGTGTGGGAGCGATAAGAGGAAGGTATTTCAAATACTACCGCATTGCGTTGGAAACAGCACTGACAGCTAAAGAGAACATATCAGGAATACGGCTGATATATGATATCATGCCTGAAAAACGACTAAGATAACGACTTATGAAACAAAAAGGTAAAGTCTTGACAGTATTCCGTCTTGAGGGAGGAAGCGGACAGGAAGCGCAAAGAGAGGAAATCGGGAATAGCAGGAGAGGGGGCGTTGGCCTTCCGTCTTATTTACCGGGAGGAGGTAATGACAACCAGTCTATTTTTGACAAGTCACTGGCGGCTGAAAGTTATGTTGATGCAGTTGATATATGCTCATCAACATTCAATTACCTATATAATTCCGCTTTCTCAGATAAGACAGGATGGGAGTTTTTTAATCTTTCAGATGATGCTTTGGGGGCATATACGGATTTGTATGAGTACCGGAAGTTGCTGCATATTAGCAATGGGGGAGTGTTACAGAAAAACAGCCTCATCAGGAAGCCGGAGAAACATAGGATATTTAATGAGAAGAAAGGAGAACTGACGGAAGAGAACATTTCTATAACTGTTGACTACACGGAAGAATATGATGCTTTGTTTCTTTCAGTGCGGTTCCTTTGTAAATCCTCAGGTGATCTTACAATAGGTTTTACGGATACACAGGGAGATTATGCGTTGAAGACGAAGCATATTGACCAATCGGAGGAATGGCAGGAATATGAACTTTCTGGGAAATGGACCGGAATTGGTGATTTTTATTTGTCATTTACAGGATTGATAATCGTTGATATCTTGAGGTTGGCGGACAAAGCGTATGATGATCATCGTAAAGAGTTCAGGACATACCAGAGCCAGACCAAGCAGAATCTTGAGCTTATGGTGTCCGCTATAAACGAGTTGAAACGGATGAAATCAGAATATGACAAAAAAATTGAGGAAATATCAAAATCCTTGATCGAGATACGTGGTGAGATACCGGATGTAAGCGGCTTGGAAACCAGTTTGTCCGAACTGGAAAAACGTGTGTCCGCATTGGAAAAAGCCGGTTCCGGAGATGGCACATAGTCCGATCTTTCGGGACCGGCACCGTATCAACTCCAGTCCGTGGGTCTCCTGCCCATCAGTTTTATTCTTGAACGTAAGGCATCACGCAAACCCTCTATGTCACCGGTAAAGAAATTCGCGTATTCTTTCGCCTTTTCCGGAAGTTGGTTATTAAGGACAGCACTCATTACATAATCCACCATCATACGGTGTGCGCAACTTTTGATGGTTTCCGTCATGCTGATATTGAAACTTGCAGGCATGGAAAGCTTTAATTCATACATGCCGAAGTCACCAAAAAAGTAAGTCACCTCCGCTTTGCCGTCACTGCCTTCTATCTTTATCCTCTCGTTTGATGAAGGGATATACTCAAACTGCCCGGTACCGGTTACTTGACCAAGCACCTTGTCTGTTGATGTGCTTACCGTTACAGATACGTCTGTAATAACTCGGATGATGTAACTTTGTCCGGGTATAAGGCTGTAAGTTCCCAGTGATCCAGATGATATCGTTTCAGTACTTCGGTTCATTTCGTTGATTCTCTCAAGACGGTTGTCGTCTGTGTCCCGGCCTGTTATCAGATATTGCTGACAGACGCGTTTCACCTCACCGAAAGCCTCCGTCATCGCTCTGGCCACAACCGGCTTTGTGGCCTCATCATCAGGTGTCATTACTTCTGATGCAGTTTCTTCTGTATCTTCGCTCTTTTGTAATGAGCGTCCTATCAGATTGCATTGCACCGCTACATCGTTTACTATCTGCTTTTTCAGCAGGCGTATCCAAATTTCTCTTTCTCTCATGGCTTGTATATTAAAGGATTATTATATCTGTCTCTTAATATAACATCTGGACCGGATGGATTTTCTGTTGTAAGCACATCCATGCCTGTGCAACCTATTCCTGTATAAAGGTTGTCTCTGTTGCGTTGTCCGTAGTCTGCATTTCCGGACTGGCTCTGTTGTAACTCATAGTCATTGTTATTGCGTTGTTCGTAGTCTGCATTTCCGGACTGGCTCTGTTGCAACTCATAGTCATTATTATTGCGCTGTTCGTAGTCGGCTTCTGGTACGATGAATTCTGATCGTTGGTTTAGGGCGGATACTATTTTTTTCAAGTATCCGGATGCACTGGTCCTGTATCCTTCACAAAGTTCTTTATCCGTTGTAGGCTCCAGCCATGCGGCTGCAAGATAATGTGAAGCATACAGTCTCATTGCCGTGCGTATCATGTCCGTGATACCTTCATCCATGCGTATGAAGTTTTTGAATTCAATGATAATTTCATTCCCGGAAGAGGTCATGTTTATATCATTACTGTCTTTAATCTTGCGCCGAAGCTCGCCTTCCGCTTCATTTACTGCGGCGGTAAGATAAAGATCCAGTACAGCTTCATTGTCTTCTGTTGCTGCTATATCTGGATAATTACCGCCGGCTTTTCCTGCCCGGGCTGTAAGCGCAATGACATATTTGAATATTTCCGGTTTGTTTATGGATGTTTTCATAAGTCTTAACTGTTGCAAAGTGCATATTCTTTGGTCATTTTCTTATAATTGTCAAATGCTTTTTCAAATTCTTTCTTCTCATCTATCTTCTGTGAGTTCCATGGAATGAAGGAAGCGATGGATTCGAGTGCGTATTTCCAGTTCCCCTTGAAGCAGATGGCACGGTCGTCTAAATATATGTCGGCTATGGGCTTTCCGGAATTGCTGCCTTTAGGCTGATCCGGGTTTTCGTTTATGTAATCATAAGTGATGTGATTGTCATTCAGGTATTTCTTTAATTTGGAACTGGCGGTGCGTGTTGTGAAAATGATGATTGTGAATCCTTTCTTTTTTAGGACTTCCATGGCACTTTGTACACCATCAATCGGATCACCGAAGATGTCATTACCTTTAAATCCGTCGTATTGTGCTATGACTCCGTCAAAATCCACACATATTGTTTTCTTTTCCATATAAAAAACGATTAATAGTACAAATATAATCTCATCTGCCGTATCTGCTTTGATATAATGCTGACTGCATTATATACATTCGTCCAGTTCTTATTAAGCTATTTTTGTCGTAAAAGAATAATGAACATGCGCGATAACGAACAAATATCTGACTCCTTGCTTTACGGGCATCGAAAATTCGACGGACAGCGGCGGGCCGAGAGATGGCTGCATGTAGCCTATAATGCATATTGCCGTCTTGCTCCTTTCAGAAAGATGCGTGCCGAATGCAAATCGTATGCCTACGGGAAACAGTATGAGAGGCAGATTGTTTACAACGGGCGGCATATAACGAAGGAGCAATATCTTAAGGAAAAGGGTATACCTGCATTGCAGACCAACATATTGGGTAAGATCAAACGGGTCGTACAAGGGCAGTTCAGAATGAACGATACCGCGCCGGTATGTAATGCTGTTGATCCGGAGGAGAAGGAATATGCAGACATTATGTCAGCCTTACTCCGGCAGAACATGAAGCTCAACAGGCGTTCAGAACTGGATGCGCGTACTTTTGAGGAATATCTTATATCCGGTCTGCCTATATATAAAATTTCATGGGCTTATCGTCGTGGAAAACTGGACGTGTTCACTGATTATGTGAATCCGAACTTTGTATTCTTTCCTGACAGTCTTGATTTTAATCTTGCAGACATACGGTTTTGTGGTCTCCTTCATGATCTTGACTTCTCCGAGGTGCTTGCTTTGTTCTCACATTCGGATTCTGATGATATAAAGTTGAAGGAGATATATAACCATTGCCTTGATAATGAATATATCGCCTCGCAGTTCAGCCGTGACACACGCACGTCACAGATTGAATCCACCGATTTCTACTATCCTTCGGAATTCGGAAAATGCCGTGTTATTGAATTATGGACGAAGGAGAGGAGGAAGGCCTGGTTTTGTAATGATCCCTTGGAGAGTGAGCCTTATTTTGTTCCTTATGATCAGAAAGAGAGCATTAAGGAAATAAACCGTAGCCGTCTTGAACTTAATATAAAACGTAATCCCGATGGATCCCCCATGCTAGATACGGACGGGGCTCCCATTACATTCATGGATCCGGATAAATATGCGGCCGAGAATCTGATCACTTATGAACGGAGAATCGAGACGTATTGGTATTACCGTTATCTTTCCCCGGACGGATTTGTGCTGGAGGAAGGACAAAGTCCGTATTGGAATGGATCCGAATCTTTCCATCCGTTTGTGTTCAAACCATATCCTTATATTGACGGAGAATTTCATCCGTTCATATCTGAAATTATCCCGTCTCAGGAATATTTCAATTACTACATGGTAGCCCTTGATTTTTATATTCGTAATGCGGCCAAGGGTGTGTTGATGATAGATGAACAGTCCTTGTCTGACAACATGAGTATAGAGGATATAGCGGAGCAGTATGTGAAGAGTAACGGTGTAATATTATATACAAGCAAAAGATCTGGCAATGCCCCTGATACAAAGACCGCATCATCCATCCCGGGAGGATTCGACTATATCATACAACTGTCACGTTCCATGGTGGAGGACGTGTCAGGAGTTCAGGCGGCACTACAAGGTAAATCGGGAAGTTCCGAGAGCGGTGTGCTTTATCAGGCAAAGGCCGCACAGGCCTCATCATCCATACTGGATCTTATAAATACATTCAACTCATTTCTTACTGAAGTGGCATATAAGGTAGTAAAGGTGATGCAATGTTTCTATACAGGCCCGAAAGCGGTCAATGTCGCCGGTGAATCCATTCCCTATAATATGGATACAATGTATGATATTGACATTGATATCTCAATTAGCGAGGATAGCGACAGCCCGGTATACAGGGCGTTGACAAACCAGCTTTTAATGGCACAGGCTGAGAAGGGGCTTATACCGTTCAAGGCGGCATTGGAAGCCGGCAATTTCCCGAACTCCAGTAAGATTATTGCGGTACTGGAAAGATATGAGAAGCAGTTACAGGAGCAGCAGGCAGCGCAACAGATGATGTCGTAAGTAGTGATTGAAAATTTTAATATTTCTTATAATAATGGATTATACAACAATTAAACTGGTGGTTGTAAGTATTAAAAGTTAGTATAAATAATAAAGTAATGAGAGATGTAATTTACAATTTTATCAACGAGCACATGATGATACATATTGTGCTTATAGCCTTGTGTATTGCGGCTACAATGGGGGCTATGTTAGTGGACCTTATTACGGGAGTTATGAAAGCCAAGCAACGGGGAGAGGCAAGAACATCCACGGGGTATAAGAAAACAGCCGTTAAGGCGAAGAAGTATTTCACTCCATTTATAGAGTTGTGCTTTATTGATCTGTTATGCTGTGTGGTTATCCCCTTTCCTGTTTTTTCAATGATTTGGACGGGTTACTGCATTTTCTGCGAGTTTACATCGGTACGTGAAAAATCGTGGGAGAAAGCGGAGTTGCGCAAGGCAGAGAAGACAATGAGTGTGATTATCGAAAACAAAGATGATATCGCCAAGATCATGGCTCAAATACTATTTGACAACGAAAATAAGAAGGAGGAAAAGAAATGAAGTATTTTACGATTGCGGAACTCTGCAAGTCAACGACTGCTGACCGGCTTGGAATTAACAACAGATGCAGACTGGAGCATGTGACTGCTCTGACTGCCTTGGTAGATAATGTACTTGATCCATTACGTGAGTGGTGGGGAAAGCCTATAACAGTAAACAGTGGTTATCGCTGTCCGGAACTTAATGCGGCCGTCAAGGGAAGTAAGTCTTCTCAGCACATGAAAGGGGAAGCTGCCGATATTGATACTGGCGACCGTCAACAGAACAAGTTGCTGTTTGAGCATATCCACAAGAACCTGCCCTATGACCAATTGATTGATGAAAGCAATTTTGCATGGGTGCACGTCAGTTATCGGGCTGACGGTGCCAATAGAAAGCAAGTGTTAAGTTTATGAGACAAAGAATCTATATATGGATTGCGGTAGCGATAGTGCTTTTACTTGTCTTTTCGTGTAAGACCAGATATGTTCCTGTGGAGATCAAGACAACGGAAACAGTGGAAGTACATGATACCACCATAACAGAAAGACTGGTCCCATACAAAGATAGTACTGCGACACGTGACACTGTATCTTTTCTTTCCAACCCTTATGCGTACAGCTGGGCTAGATATTCAGGTGGAATGTTGCAACATTCGCTGGGAATATGGCCAAATTCGGTACTTATAGTAACAGTACCTCATTATATGACGGTAACCAAGCGAATCGAAGTACCTAAGATTGTAGAGGTGGAGAAAAAATTAAACTGGTGGCAAAAAACAAAAATAGAGATAGGTGGATGGTCTATGATAATGAATATATTGCTTGTATCTATGATGATTGTCAGATGGTTAAGAAAGAAAGGAGGTGCCCGTTATTTATAGATTGTATTTTTTCAATTCAGTCTTTCGTTATAACAAAAATCTTCGGCGGTCCGGATTGTAAGAAAAGGACCGCACGCTCCTTATCAGGTAGAAGTCGCTAAGGAGAAACAATACGTCGGAACAAGAATTGTTTTGCGGTCCCAGACTGCTTAACAATTTTCCGACGTATTTTGTTTATCCAAACAGTGATTATATGAAAAGTGATGAAATATATAAGGATGTATTGCAGGTTGTCGCTTCAGTGACGGGAATATCTGAAACAGGTATTATACATAGCAATAAAGAAGAGTGTGCGAATGCCAGATATCTTCTTGTGCGTTATTTAGCCAAGATTTTCTCTGACACGGAGATAGCGTCATTGACTAACAGAACCAAACAGGCTGTCGGCTCGATGCGGCGTAATGCTAAAAAACAAAGGGTATGGATTGTGGAAAACAATTGGAAAGAAATAGTAAACAAACTGGAAAATAAATATTTTATCTGCAAGTAATTTATTCCGTAATTTGCCTTTGCGGTCAATATTGACCGTGATATGTAAAATCATAATTATGGATAATATTACAGGTATGAGCATACAGGAGTATGCTGCAATGCGAGAGCTTGAATGTGAGCACAAGAAGGGATGGGGATCAACCACCGCCTTATGGGTGATTGCTGCTGTCATTGTCATTGCGTTTTTTGTTTATAGCTGGCATAATAGCTGCAACGAGCGTACTCAGTTTGCGGTTGGTCTGGCTAACTTGACAGGACGTGTTAACTGTATGGAGCCTGATGTACGCTGGACCGGACAGCAGTTGTACGCTGCAAATGGTGCGATTTCCGCAACAGTGCAAGGTGTTGGAGATATGAAGGCGAACTTCGGTGACCAGTTGTTCCAGCTGAACCGCGAGGTGTTCTACGACAATGGACACGGATGTGGAAGAAATCGGAATAATTGCGGTTGCGGATGTGGCGGACGTGAGTTCAACCAGCGTTCAACCTATAACCTTGCTTCCACGCAGGTTACAGTAGACGAGACTTGCCGTAGTTAAGTTTTAGAGGGTGGTATTCCACCCTCATTTTATTTAATTTTTAAAAGATGAGGATATGATTTCAAAAATAGGAATAAGACAATTTGCAGTAGAACAGGCTGTAGCTATAATGGGGACTGGTACACCGCAGAAGGATGTGGTTGCGAAGGCAGCGGAAATTGAGGCTTATGTTGTCGGTGAGGCTGACATACCGGAAGTAAGCAATGATACGGATACCATTAATGATATCATGGGTAATGCCATGCAGATGATTAATGGGATATCCGGAACTGAGATTCCTGTTGAGGAAAAATCAAAAAAAAGTAAATGATGGGATTTTCCATGTTTCAAACTAAGAAACCGCAAACGGAGTTGAAGTTTACAACAAGGGCCGAGGCGTTTAGTTATATGCTAATGTATATGACAGAGGAGAAACATGCCGAACCGCTGGAGGCGGCACAGAAAGCCAATGAGTTTGCGGATATCTTTGCCAGAAACATGGGTATCCCTCTTAAGATTGAGCCGGAGCCACAGGGGGTGGATAAATACCTGTCAATGGCTACCAAGATAGCAAACTATATAGAAGAACATCCTAAGGTGGTTGAATACGGCGTTCCGGCTTTGACATTCGTAGCCGGTTTGTTCACCGGGAAAAAAGTGGAGCAGGTCAATGATAACATGTATGGCCAGCGTTCGGTACCGTCTCAACCGCAGGAAGAGATAGATTTTGATAAAATACCTGATTGATTATGGCATTAAGGAAATTATATATTGTGGTGGATTGCGAGAATGACGAGCAGAAGGAAGCTGTTCAGACCGCATTCAACGAATTGTCTAATACGCGGGCTTTGACCAGCCGGACGGTTATCAGCATGTATCCGTTTTTCAAAAAACATCGTGATGATCTGTTTGAGCTGTTCAATATGGTCAAGACAGGCGGTGTCAAATCGTTGTTGTCTGTAAGAGGTGGAACATTGATTAATAACTTGAGAAAGGGTTGATTATGAGAGTGGAAGGCAAATGTATAGGTGATTGCAGCAAATGCCAGTTGCTGGCAAATGGTGAGGTGGATATGATTCCGTGCATTCTTGACCAGATTTTTATCCGGACAAGGAAAATCGAGAAAGAAAACGCTTTTATCAGGAGAAGTCTTGATTCCATGATGCAGGACAGAAATACAATCCAACTTGCCGGTTTGAGTGATAACGAAGATAAAACAGATTGATTATGAAGTATACATTCAAAGAAATGTTGGACGATGCGAAAAGGGCGGGTCTGACAAGTGACAAGGTCATGATGCGCAGTGTGGAAAGCATGAGCGAGCTTCTGTGCCTTGTGAAGGAAGAACATCCGGAACTGTACTGGAAATTTATGCGTGAGCAACATGGAATCATGTATGGTAATCATTACAATGAAGCTTTTGCGATGTTTGATGTCGGCATGATGAGGTACATTGATAGGGATGGAAAGAAATGTGAGGGTGCGCACTGGACGGCGGAACAGATAGAGGCAAGTACCCGGATGATGGGATTTTCGGCTGGAACTACGAAATGGGACAAGTATGTAGCGTTCAATGCCTTTTATTCCGATCTTTGCACAGTTTATAATGATGAACAGATCATTAAAGGTGCTCATAAGTTCTATTTTGAGGATCAGGACTGGGGGGACACAACAAAGATTTGGGATTATGTGTATTGCAAGAATGCAATGGTCTGATTCTTTGTAACAGACGGTTTGTGCTTATCAAAAATCGAACCGTCTGTTTTTGATAAGCACTATGATTCCAGTTTTTCCCGTATTTCCTTCAGAAGCCGGAAAGAGCCTGCCATCTTGTAATTCCCAAGATTCTGTTCTGCCTGCATTATAAGGCTTTCTACTGTCAGAGGGAGGTCGGGAGAAAATGAGGATTTGTTGATTTGCAATGTTTTAGGTAATTCTCTCGTATTAAACCATTCCACCATTTCCCTTAATTCTTCCTCTGAGTAAGCTTCATGTGTTTTTGCATTTTTCATAATGATCTTGTTTTTGATTTCCGCAAAGATACGAAATTGAAAGCAAATCACAATTATTCTGTATTACTTGTAGAAGATTCAGGAGTGTGTGAACGTATCAAGGATCTAGCTATTGCAAATTCAGATTCCGCACCGGTATTTTCATTTATTGAAATATGATAGAGACCGGCTGCATAATATGCTAATGCTCCTGCATATTTGTTATGAAGGTTGATTTCTCCGTTTTCTGAGATTGAAGGAGTTGGAATATACCTGAGGCTGTATCTCCCCTGTTCTTTTACTGCATGGGCAATGATTGACCTCATGGTATCGTTGGTGATGAATGCTACCGGTATTGAGGGACCATTACCTACACCGGGAGCTGATGAATATTGTGCGCTGTATAGTGGCGAATTGTCCGGATATAACATAGTGACCGGATATCTCCACCCAGTCAGGTTCACACTGACAAGCCTGATATAGTCCGCAGGTATTTTTATGTAGGCAAAAAACAAACCGTCAGGACGTTTCTCGAATGAGATTGAGGATGAATCTGTCATTTCCGAAGCTTCGGCCATCACCCCTTCGTCATTCATCAGTGCGAGTAGCGCGAGTCTGATGAACTCTTTTAATGCCTCATCGGTCTCAATCGTGAAACTGTCTTCTTCTGTCGCACTCTCATTGATGATTGTGCGTAAAGTCTTTAGTATATCTTTGACAGGTATCATGAGGCTTAGTCTAATGGATAATTGGGAAATTGTATGCCGTGTTCTTTGCATAATGAGGACAGAGCCTCCTTATTTCCACATTGCGAGCGCGGTACTTTGAATCTGACCTCAAAAAAATCCTTCGCTTCAAGGAATGAGGTCACATTTTCAATATCCTCTTGTATGTCTCTGTCTTCTTGAATGCCTTTTTCTTTGGTCGGTTCTGCGCTTTCGGATTCTTTTTCTTCCTGCTTAGAAGATGCCGGAGGAATATAGGTGCACATCCGCTTTCCAAGGATGCTGTATCTTTGTTTTACCTCTGTTTCCTGTAATACGGAATTTACGTCATTTTCGTCATGTATTACATCTTCATCTTCTTCTATTGTTTCGGTAATGCGTCCTTCCCGATACCATTTGTGCGCCCTGATTTTCTCAGCCAGTTCTCTATCCGTTGTATGATAGGTTGATTTGCCACGGAAAAAAGCGGAGAAGTTGACGTACATCATCCGTCCGCAGTGAATGACTGCAAATGATAGTGAGGAGCTCGCAACGAATTTATAAAGTTTCTTCATACATTATTAATAATGATGAGGTGGATTTCTCCACCTCTGATGATGATTAAGGTTCTATTATACAGTCTGGGATTCAGGAACTGGAATCTCAACATATTCCGGAATGGACAGACGCGCGTGGGCATCTGGGAATCCAAGTGTCCAGCAGGAGAACTCCTGCATGACAACAGCGTCACTGTTACTTATGAACAGTTCTTTCAGATTGTATGTGCTGCGCTCCCAGTTCTGGAATACCCATTTGTCAAGATATTCAGGATCAAGAGAGAAACCTCTTCCGTTGAATCCCCAGGCGTTGAACAGGTCATGGCGGTAAAACAGAAGTTTTGTTCCCATGCTTTCGAATGACTGGAAGTCAAGTCTCCATTTGTTGTAGTCACGTTCCGGCTCGAAGATACGTGTGCGGTTGTTGGTCTTGATCTTGCATAATGCCGCATAGATGGTATTGTCAACAAATACAAGTTTTGTGCGGCTTCCGTTACCGGCACCTTCAATGATGCGTCCTACAAGGTCTACAAGCTCATCCTCCGAGATTACATATTGCTGCACATATTTTCCTTCTTCCACCACAGGATTTCCGGCAGAGTCAAGCACTTTTTCCCAATGTCCGATTTCAAGGTCTTTTCCGGCGCGGTACCAGATACCTTCACAAGTATATACATTGCCTTGTCCGTTCACTGCATGTTTGCTCTTGATTCCGAACAGTCCGGAGGCTTCCATACCGATACGCATGTCTTCCATTGCCATCCGTTCCACACGTGTGAATGACCATTCCACCTCGGTCTTACTCAACCGGTCATAGATAGTCTGCTCTACCTGCATGATAAAACGCTGGCAATATTGTTCGTCCGGTGATGGAAGCTGGTAATACCTTCCTGTAGACACATCCTTTTCAGCGGCCGCGCGCCCCATTCTTAGAAGGACGGTACCCTTTGCAAGGGTCGGAATAAGATAAGGATTCTTATTGTTTGATTGTTTTCCGTTTACGGCATAGACAAGCGGAAGGTTGGTCTCACTGTTGATTGCGTGCACGCGCAGCATCAATGGGTGTTCAGGATCCACTTCATCGGTACCGGATTTGTAACCGGAAACAAACGTTCCGTCAGCGTTCAGGACAAGAAGCGTATCCATTGCGCCCACAATGTTATTATCTTCCAGTTCTATCGCTTTCGGAGTCTCGGTAGTCATGGCTTCAAGCTGCTTGGCAAGGGTAGCCCGTAGCGGACGCTGTCCGACACTGTAGTACTTGATTACGATGCTGTCCGATTTGTTTGTCGCCCCATGGCGCAGAATCTGATCAATAGGCGTGCCGGTAAACTTCATCTCGACAATTGTCTTGTCGATCTGCTTCACGTACCATTCCGCGTCCATGATTTTCTCGTTCTTTGTTACGGAACTTTCCCCGCCTACTACCTTTCCGCCATCCCCTAGATCCTGGACTGAGCCTCCGTCCGAAGCATCGGCGGCACATGCATAACCTCCCCCGGTCGCTCCGGCAAGGAACATGAGCAATACGGAAAAGAAAAATTTGAATGTTGATTTTAACTTTTTCATTGTTCTCGATTTGTTTTTAAATTTATAAATAAAAGTTGTGATATGAGCCTGAAAGCGATAGACGATTAAATACGTCTCTTCATGTCTTTATAACGTTGTAGGGTAGGATCCTCCACTTTTTCCTCACCTCCTCCGTTCCCGCCTCCTCCAAGGTCCGTCGGAGCTTTTTCCGCAAGATTCCTGTGTATAGCTCCCGGACGTGCGGTACGTCCCTGTTTACGTCCTTCCTCTCGGGCGGCTTCTATTTCCATGTCCATATTGAAGGCATGGATGATTCTTTTCCAGTCTTCCGCATCCAGTTCGTGCCGGATAATTTTATGAATGATACCGTCTGTATCCTGTGTTCCGTACAGCCATTCCAACATGGAAACTACATTCGCCTCATCAACATTGACCTGCCGCACAGCTTCTGTCAGTGCCTCATCTGTTTTGCGCAGCTTCTCTTCCGCATCTCTTTTTCTTTTTTCCTCATCGGCCGCCTCCTTTATCCGGGCAGCTTCTTTCTCTTTTGCTTTTTTGATGGCCTCTTCCGTTGTTGCAGCTTCCCTGATATCATCCCCGTAATTGGTTATCAGATATTCCACAAGAGAGAACGGTTCACCGTTCTCATCCATGCCGCTTGCCAGACCGGTCAGGATGCCGGCGGCTCTTGAGTCTTCTGCAAGAACTTTGTTGAGGTTCTCTCTCTGTGATTCACTATCGTCATAACGTTTGAAAGAGTCATCAAGGAATTCGCCGACTGCGAGGTCGTCCTCAAGGTCGAGGTCCGGATTTCTGGATGAAACAATATCTCTCCATGATTTTCTTTCTTTTTTTTCTTCCATGATATGTCATTGTTGTCTTATACTGACAAATTTAGTAGTATTAGTTCAAGCCGGATTGATATAATGCAATCTACAGGAAGTACATTCGCTATCATTTAAACAGGAGGTCACATGAAGCACAAGGGAAATATCAGCGAAATACAATTAATAAGGAACAAGGAGATTGTACGTACATTCATTGAATTGAAAAAGACGTGTACATTCTCTTACTACAAGGATATATGCAAGGAAATTGCGGGTATGAAGGCGAAGCAGCATTATGTCAGTGAGGACCGGGCTTACGTGATCTTATACAGATATCTGACTGAAGGCAATATACCTGATTGCAGTCTGTATAAATATGAAATGTATTCCAGCCTGATCCGCTGTTGCCTTGATATCATGAAAAAAAAAACGGAGGCGAATCTCCGTCTTATCGTAAGACTTGCGATAGAGAGACCTTCTGATTCATTTGGGATAAGTCCTGACCGTATACAGCATATTTTATGGAAAGCTGGGATGAAATAGGTATATCGCTATGAAAATGAGATATTCCATGGGGCTTTACTTGTGCATGACCGTGTTGTTGCCGTATCATGAATTCCTGTCAGGAAGTCACTGGCTTTATATGTTCGGACATGCCGGATGGCTTCATTATCTTTTGAACGGGATGGCATGGGCTTTTCTATGGAAGGTGATAACCCCTGCACGGACGCTGGTCGCATGGATGTTCGCTGTCGGAATATCATTTTTCATTCCTTCCGGCAGTCCTGTGATCGGATGGAGTGTCATTATCTACTATTATACGGGCTTGTGCCTGTCCTCCATGGATGGGGGAAGGCGTAACAGGCTGTTTGCCATAACCGCTCTCGGTTTCTTTCTGCCGCATATTGCGGGTGGATATCATGCGGCTATGCTGGCGGCCGGATGGATATTGCGTAAACTGGAGGTTGGATGGCAAAGAACATTAAAATAAACCATATAGAAACTCTTTTCTCAGCTGTTGTCATAAGGAATGCGGAGGAGATGATCCGCAGGAACCGTGAACGGGAAGCGGAACTGTTCAAGTCCTATAACCCGTTGACAGGGGAGAACGCTCCCGGAAAACGGAAGAGGATATGTCTGGATGATTTTGTAAATTCATCTGTTTTCCTTCCTGTCGAGATGTTCTCCACCGGTTTTATCTATAAATTGAATCTTGCCGGAAGTATAGAGGAGTTCTGCTGGCAGACATACGGGGAATATAATGAGGACCTTCGTAATACTGTCATTCAGGAGTTTCTCCGTTACTGGGCCAAATACGACTTTTATTTCTATTGTTATGCGTATGCGCGTATCAAAAACAAGGAAGGAGGGGAGGATGTGCCTTTTCTTCTGCGTCCGGCGCAGGTAAAGCTGGCTGAGACGTTTGAAAGAATGCGCCGTGCCGGCAAACCTATTCGTGTCATATTGCTGAAAGCCCGCCAGTGGGGAGGATCCACATGTACACAGATATACATGTCATGGATACAGATAATGCATGTGAAGAGTTGGAACAGCATTATTGTTGGACATCAGGGGGATAGCGCAGCTGAAGTGAAGGATATGTATGTCAAGCTCATAACCCAGCTTCCTGAATTCCTTTTTTATGAAGAGGGGATAGAGTTTGACGGCTCTCTTCCGAAGATCAAGGGAGGGGGAACTTCTAACATAAGTCTTATACCTTCCCGAAACTGCAAAATCAAGACGGCAACCGCGATGAATCCGGAGGGCGCCCGTGGTGGTGATTCGGCCATGGCGCATTGTACGGAGGTGGCGTTTTGGCCTCAGACGGAAAAGATGGATCCGCAAAAACAGGTGAAATCATCCTGTTCGGGAATCCTGTACAAACCGTATACGATGATTGTGTATGAAAGCACGCCGAACGGGCAGAATTTCTACAAGGATGAATGGGATCGTGCCAATGGAACGGATGATCATGGGGAGAGACTGTCCGCATTCGAGCCGTTGTTTGTCGCATGGTGGGAGATAGAGGAATACCGTCTCGATCCGGAAGATATGCTGGAATGGGCCTGTACCCTGATAGAAAGGCGTAACGATAAGTCCGGAAACTGGGACTATATGTACTGGCTGTGGACTATTGGAGCGACATTGCAAGGCATCTACTGGTACAGGCAGAAGATGAAGGAGTATGCGGACATACAGGACATGCAGCAGGAGTATCCGTCCGATCCGGTGGAGGCATTCAAGTATTCTGGGCAGCTTGTATTTGACATTTACAAGGTAGAACAACTCAGAAGGTTCTGCCGTGAGCCGGTATTCCAAGGGGATATTTCCGGAAAATCCCCGAAAGGTGAACAGGCTGTCGAAGGACTGAAACTGTTCAGGCGTAAAGGAGGGGAATTGAAAATATGGGAGATGCCAGACAAGACATGGAGGTTGGAAAACCGCTACTTTGTGTCAGTTGATATCGGGGGGAAATATAGGACGAGTGATTACTCTGTGATTACTGTGCTGGACCGCGCGGATATGATGGCCGATAGCGGAGTGCTCAATGAGGACGCTGGACCGCGTGTGGTGGCGGAATGGTACGGGCATACAGATCCGGACCTGCTTGCGATCAAATGTGCGCAGATTGCGTCATTCTATAACAATGCTCTGCTCATTGTCGAGAATAACACGGCGTACAGTAAGCTTAATGATGTAGACACAGACAACGTCAGCGAATTGTTCTTTCCCATTCTTATCCCTCTTTATGATAATGTATATGCGCATAATCGGAGCGAGTTGGAAAAAAGGAGCCAGAAAGAAACCAGATGGGGGTTTAATACCAACCGTAATACAAAAGTGGCCATTATTAAGTATATGGAACAGTGTGTGCGTGACAAACTGTGGATAGAGCGTGAAACCGGAATGATAAAGGAATTGGGATGGTACATGAAATATCCGAACGGCAAATACGGCGCGCTTGCAGGAAAGCATGATGATCGGGTAATGAGCAGGGCAATAGGATTATACGTGAGCCGTTTTGAATGGGACAGATATCCGGTGAGGGTGTTGCCCACTATGGAAGAGAAAATGAATAACATGAAACGCCTCAACAGGTCGGCGACGGGTGCGGAGGCTATATTATATAAAAATTAGTAACATTATGGGAAAAATTAAGTTGTTTTTGAAGGCGGTAAAAAGCCTTGTGCGGAAACGCAGGATCGCAAGTCTGTGGAAGTCCAGCTTGTTGCTGAAAAAGGCGATAGAAGAGGCTGAGGAAAAGAATAAACAGGACGGAAGGCGTTATTTTGTCATATGGGATCCTGCACAACAGAAGCTCATCTCTATCACTTATGATTATTATAAGGACAGGTGGGACAGTTATAAATATCTTTTTCACCGGGGAAGGTTCCGTATGCGAATGAACCGAGGGCAGTTGAAAGAGATGTGCTTTTATTACACGAAAAGCAAGAACGGCTCACCTTCCTGTCAGGACGGGGAAAGAAAGGAGAAAATGATAGAATGGCAGAATTATTATCATCGTCTGCTGGTTAGTGACAGGATTCGTGTTATTTCTCGTGGCTGGAATTTAAAGTCATTATGGAAGAGGGTAACTTTGCGCTCAAATAAAATAGCACATAGGTATTAGTTTAAGGTTTTGGGGGCTCGGGCTTGTGAAAGTCTGAGTTCCTTTTATTATATACATTTCATTGTGAAGCTCTTGCTTATCTTTGAATAATAAAAAAATATATTTATATGGAAAGATTTGATTCTTGCTTTCATCCTCATCATGCATGTGATCCTCATCCGAATGAATATCATGAAAATATTCATTATACACCTGATCAGATTAATGCATTGCTGGGGCTTATTCCTTATAAGGCGGACAGGGCCGAAGTCCCCAAAATGGAGACGTTGAGCGATGTTAATTATATAGGTCATGTGGCAACTTCCGAAGCGTTGCCGGACAAGATGGAACAACCGTCATGGGCACTTGTCGGCAGTGTGAAGGAAACAAAGCCGTACTTCTACTATGTTGAAGGATTTGTTCCTAAAGGATATCGGGCCGGATGGAATGATTTGAGCGATGTTCTGGGAACTTATGATCTCACAGTCGATAAGGTGAGTATCTTCGATTATAATCTGCTGACTGAATATAATGTAAGCCGTAATCATACCCAAGATACCCGGATATTCTCACATGATTGGAAGGAACAGAGGTATTTCAGTGCATTTCCTGATTATGTTGAAGGGAAGAAATACAGACCCTGTGATCGTGTCAACATGCCGGGGTACACAAAAACGTCGTTTGTAGCACAACGAAGCACGTCCGAGGCCCCTTTTGTTGTAAAGAAGAGCAATGTGTTTACTTTTGAAGATGCCATAGCGCTTGTACCGGAGGAATACAGAATACCCGGCATGAAGGTCACGTTTGTTTCTGCTTACACCAATCAGGCTGAAACATGGTATTTCAAGGGGAAATCTGTACTACTTTGGAGAGACTGGGAGAGCTGGCAGAAGATTGACTTTGAGGCTGAGAAAAACAATATCCATGCCGAAGAGGTGTTCGGTGAGAAGATGGAAACACCGGATATGTTAGCCGACAGGGCCATAGCGGATGAGAACGGCAACCGTATACTGGACACTTATCTTACACGCAAATCTGTCAGACGTCACATTGAGGATACATTCAATGATATGTTCATAAATAATCCTCCCACTGTAATGGACGGGATGATAACTCCTGAGATGCTCAGCGAATCAGTCAAGCAGATGATTGAGGCTTCAGGAGGAGGAAACATTAATAACTATCCTGATGATGAGGATATTTCTTCTGTTCATGGTCAACTGAAATTGGCAAACAAAAGATACGATCCGAACAATTATTCAGGAAAGGGAAGACAATATTTACGCAAGAATCTTATAGCTGGAAGAAATATACTAACTCAATCCATGATGTGCTGGCCAAATACTATTTATATTGTTCAATACGATTATGAGTTAGATGATCGAACTGTTATTATTCCTGAAGGATGTATATTACAATTTGATGGAGGTAAATTGAATAATGGAATAATTGTAGGAAATAATACTAACATTTTATCCCCTATATCTGAAATATTTACTAATATATCACTTAAAGGTACTTGGAATGTTGATATATCTTATCCAGAGTGGTTTGGGGCTAGAGGTGATGGGGTTACGGATGATAGAAAAGCTATACAAAATGCTATTGATTTATTTCCTAATATATTAATGTTAGGAAATAAAGTATATAGGGTATCTTATACAGATGGAGCTTCTATTTACTATACTGTAAATTTTAGGTTACCTCCTTCTATAACTATTATGGGAAATAATACGAGGTTGTTAAGAACCGAAGGTAGTAATAGATGTTTTGAAGGAAGCTGTAGAAGAGAAAATATAGTTTTTTTTACAAAGAATGTACAATTTGGTAGTACTACTGTTACTGTAACGGATGCATCAGGTTATGCTGTTGGAGACAAAATTTTGATAGTAGGAGAGGATGGAACTTCCGAAGATAAGGCAGAGCCATTAAATTACGAGTTTAATTATATTGCCGCGATAAACGAGAAAACGATAACATTAAAATCGCCGATCTCTTTTGGCATTTTGCTTAGTAAATGTAATACGAAAGGTTCTATTAGTTCTGCTATAAATAATGGAAGTATTTCTAAAGTCGTAGATGGGGAAATTAAAATTTCAGGGATTGAGGATATTACAAATACTAAAAATAAAACAGATGGTTTTATTACAATAAAGTACCAAGAAAATGTTTTTATAGACAATGTGAAAAGTTTAAACCAACCTGTGGCTTTGTTACAATATAGTAATAATATAACAATTAACAATTGTAGAGTTGTAAATAAATATTCAGATGGAAGCTATTATCATGTTGGCGTTGTATTATGGGAAACCAATAATGTGCTTGTAAATAACCTAGAAATAATAGCACAATCTAATCCAATTGTCGGAATTAGTGTAGAAGGGGGAATAAAAAAAATAATAGCAAATAATGTTAAGTTTATTTCAACCAATTCTGATGGCAACTCTGTTTTGTGTAGTGTTACTGAAGGTGCTGATGTTACATTTAATGATGTCGTTTTTAACATATTAGATTCTTCGAAGTTACTAATAGCTACAGTGTTAGATACTGAAAGTAATATTAGTAGTATTAAACTTCATAATGTTACTTTGTATAATGATAAATTTAAGTCTTTTGATACTTTCTTTAGTACAATCGGGAATAGGGTTGCTATAACAGGCTTAATTACGATTCAAGTTCCTGATAATAATTCTATGGGAAGATTTAATAGTTATAATATCGGAGAAGAATTTGTGATACCTATTACTATACATTATAATAAAATGTCTACTGCGACTTCTGATGTTCTGTATAATTTTAACGGTTTACTATTGACAAAGGCGGAATGGTATTCCGAAGAAGATGATATAGAGATAAAAGGAAATTTAATTGGAAGTAAGGTTCAGTCAATAATTATCGGGAAAGGAAAGACTGGATGGAATTCTAAAAAATTGAATGTTACATTGTTTGACAATAAAAATTGTTATATAAGTTTTACTCCCAAAATGACTGATACTCATGCGGAAGTTAAGTTGTTTATTTATGCAAGACCTTTTTTAAACAAATCTAATACTTCTATGGGGAATGCTACGATAAAAACTGTTAATATTAGAAATTATGGAGATACTCAGCATAGACCTATTATAGATAGATGCAATATTGGCACTATGTATTTTGATACTACTTTAGGCAAACCTATATGGAATAAAGACAATTCTCAATGGGTAGATTCAACAGGTGCAACAGTGTAATAATGATAATTAAAATAAAAGCCATGTTACAAGAATATCAAATAAGAATGTTGGAAGAGTATAAACAACTTGATGACCGGGTGGAAAAGCTGGATAAGTTCATCAATGAATCTCCGGTATTTTTTAAGATGGAAGTACACAAACAAATGCTTCAGCGTTGGCAACTGTCGGCAATGAAATCATATCGTGATGCCTTAAAGAGAAGATGTCTGGCAGAAGGATTTTCTCCGTTGACTGGGGATGGTCTGGAATAAATGTAAATTCTATAAACTTTTTATTAAAAACATCATGAAAGATAACAACATACAAGATTCTTGCTGCAACAGCAAGTATGCTAGTATCAGGCAGATGGACAAACTTGATGAAGTGTCGGGAAGAAGATTCCCTTTCTATCCTCGTACAGTGATACAGGCGGTACATGACGGAAGAACCGGCGCGTCGTTGGAAGCGATACTGGCACAGTATAACAATATTTATGTGCAGTATCAGGGTACAGCGGGACGTACGAGAAATATTGTTCCGAAAGAAATGAGGCGTAAGGGGATCATCATATCATACGTGGATATGCAGGGGAATGCCATAACCGAGAAATGTGTGAATGATGCACAGAGGGACAACTTTCACTGGGGGCTTGATGTCAACTGGGTACGTGTGGACGAACTAACACTCTCTGGAGATATTTCCGTATCGGTAAAAGGCACATGGGTGATTAACGGTGAGGATACCGGCATAGCTGCTTTGGGGCCCAAAGGGGATAACGGACTTACCCCGTGGCTCAAAACGATAGATAACAAGCTTCACTTCTCCTATGATAACGAGACATGGGAGGTGTGCTCGGATTACATTGCAGCTTATTTCCGTTTTCAGGATAACAAATTCCAGATATCGCGGGATAACAAAACATGGTCAGATCTTAGCGGAGAAGTTACAAACAGTTTGTCTATTAAAGCCTATGTAACAGATAAATCACAATATCCTAATCCTAAGCAGGGTGATATGATTATGGTGGGACCTACCTATGCGGACGATGATACCGAACATACCAAGCCCATCTACCACCTGAATATTTATAATGCCGGCGGATGGGTGGATCACGGTCCGTTCCAGTCCATCAATGCCGGTGTGGTGCAGGAACTGGGGAATAGCGAAACTGAAGTCATGTCACAGAAGGCTGTAAGTGAGAAAATTTCCGAGTTAGCTCTACAAGGTAAAATTTTAAAAAATGTTACAGGAATAATACAGGGAGAATATAACACAGGTGGTGACAAAGTGGAAAATAATCATAATGCTAATATTCTACAGATGGTAGATATCAATTCTCACGAGGGAGACAGGTATCTATGTTTAGGCTATGCATCACAGAATTATAGATTATGGGCTTTTACCGATGCTGATGGTAATATACTAACTAAATCTAAAAGTACAGATATTGATCTTACAGATTCAGGCGAATATTGTATTGCACCTAAAGGAACTGTTAAAGCTATATTCAGTTGTTATATTTCATATAAAGATAAATTTGCAATATATAAAAATGGTCAGATAAATGATATTAATGAAAGACTTGAAAAAGTTGAGCCATTGCTTGGTATCACTTATAAACTAGACCATGAAGCGGAACATTTTACGCCCCAATTTTATGACTCGAATGAGAGTGTTGATGCGAAGTATAAGACTAATGGGGATGCAATTATAGAATCTTTTACGCCTGAAGTTAAACAAATCATTGATACAAATGCTTATCCAGGATGTGTTTATAGTGTAAAGGGATATGGCGGTAAAAATTATCGGTTGTATGCCTTTGTAAATAAAGAAAATATTATTATAGAAAAAGATCTTATAGAGGAACACGATTCAAGTAATTCAGCAATAATTGTCGAAGCACCATCTGGTACGGTTAAAGCAATTTTTAGTAGTTATACATCATATCCATTAACTGTATCTAAAAACAACGTATCGATACGAGTTTTAAAAACAATGGATAATGATTTATCTGATATCAGTAATATTATTCACGAAACGTATCCGGGGAGGTATGATACAAGTGGATCTATCTTGGTTGAAACATCGCCTAATTATGCGGTAAATCAAATAATAGATAATACTGAAGAAGGTGCGATTTATGCGGTAAGAGGGTATGGAGGTAATTCATATAGATTATGGGCTTTTACCGATGCTGATGGTAATGTTATTGAAAAATCCGCTCAAGGGCTTGACGAATCTAAATCAGCGGTTCTGTTAGAAGCTCCTTCAGGAGCTGTCAAAGCTATATTTAGCAGTTATGTGGCGTATCCATTGACTGTCTCTAAAAATGGAATGTTTACTCAAATTTTATCCAATAAAAGCCATCTTAGTAGAAAACGTGCAGCATTTTGTGGTGATTCTATTATGATTGGTCAGGACAATAAAGAATCAGTTAAGAGTTTGACATACTATATATCTAAGAAAACTAATTTGAAATGTACAAATTGGGCTAAAGGCGGATCTGTTATATTATATCCATTTTACACGGGGAATGCTTATAGCATATATTGGCAACTCACTCAAGTCGATAAAAATAGTGATTATATTATTCTCCAAGGCGGAGTAAATGGGGTTAATTTAAATGACTCAGGCAAGCCTAATTATGCTCCTATGGGTAGAATTACTGAGGGTTTTGATGAAGAATTGCAATTGAATACACAAATAGGATGTTTGGAGGCAATCTGTAGATATGCAATAACACAATTCCCCGGTAAGAAGATAGGTTTCATCATAACTTATGACATTAGCAATTATGAATATTGGAGAGATAAGGTTGTAAAGTTTAAAGAAGTATTAGATAAGTGGGGAATACCTTATTTAGACTGGAGACATAGTGGAATTAATTTGGCATCCTATGACATAAGAGCTATATATGGAGTCGACACTTGGAGTGAATATGAGGAGTATAGTAACAAAAAAACTTATAAAACTGATGATAAGGTTATTTATCAATCTAAAGCTTACAAAGCCAACCAAGACATTGACTCTCCCGAGGAATGGGACTCGTCTAAATGGACTCTCATATCATCTGACAGGTATGACGGTTGGCATTGCAATTCTCTTGCTTATCAGCTGTTGGCAGACAAGACAATTAAATGGATGGAGTCTTTGTAGTTCAGTATAGTAACTGGAAAAGTTTTTTTAATAAGAACTGGCGCAGTCTGCCTCTGCGCCAGTTGGCTTATGTCTTAATGTACTTCCATATACTCCGGAGAGCAGGTATCAGTCCAATCCACTAAACTTCCGTAGGAAATTGGCCTCCGGAGAGCCCGATTATTACCCATATTACAGGAACTACAGCAAAAAGAAAATCTAGGGTATCAAACACAAACCGCCCTACCTCTTTGATAGCGTTAGGCTGGGCATTATCACGCCCAACCTAACATTTAATTTTATTCTTTTTCATGAATTGAAAATTTTATTATAAATATTAAATCGCACCGTTTTGTTTTACGTCAACCGGCTCTTTGCTGACGATAAAGAAAGTGTTGCAAATATAGCGATTTGTTCATGAATGTAAAATATTTGCATGGAATTTATTATCTTTGCATCGCACATAGCGATGTGCATCAGGATTTGGACGGTTCCGATATAATTTCGGACCGTCCTTTTTTGTTTTCACACTGGTTGGTCTTGTGTATGTTTATTCAATATGTGACAAGGGCGACTGTCTTTCCCAAATTGCCGCCCTTCCTGTTCAATAATGATTAGTAATCAGGTATAACAAAGGTATATAAAGATATAAAACAATCTTATTAAAAATAATCGGTAATGTAAAATCTTGTGATTTATGTTGTAAATTACAATTATATGCGTATTTTTGTGCAAAAAATATAAAGTATATGAAAAGGTTGGTTATAGCCTCATTGTTTCTGCTTCCTTTTTTTGCGGCAGGGGTGGGGATGACATCATGCGGTGATGCCGCTAAAGTGTATATTTGTACAGGTCCGAAAGCCAGGGTATATCACAAGACGGACGAATGCCGTGGGCTGGACAGATGTTCGGGAGATGTGAAATCCGTAAGTCTTGAACAAGCTAAGGGTATGGGCAGGAGAGAATGTCGAATATGTTATAAATGAAGAATATCATGAGTGATAAAACGTATCGGATTGTTAAAGTTGTAATAATGATTATTGCATTGGTCTTGGGGTTTTTATATGTCCTTAATGGACGTTATGTACGTGTTTCTGAAAATCGTATTATTGATACGTGGACAGAGGAATATTATAATGTACGGAGTACTGAAGTCATAAAAATAAAACGCTAATATTAACATAAATGAAAGAGAAATTAAATCCAATCCTAAAATGGTTATTGGTTATTTTTGTCATAAGACATGTGATAAACATACCTCAGCAATTAATAAAAGTAAATTCTGGTCTATATGATAATGATATATGTTATGTAACAATAGGTTCCAGTATAATAATGATAGCGATATTGATAAATATATTAAGAATTAAAAGGGATGCATTATCTTTCTTTTTTGTTTTTCAATACATCAATGCTATAGTGATCGGTGATATGGATCGCGGGGATTATTTTATGCCTGTTATCGTCGCAACACTTTTTTCTTGTATAATGGTAGCGTTGTTATTCTTGAAAAAAGACGGTGTTTCCGGTTGGGAATTATTCTATCCTCCTCAAAAATGATAATATACCTAATAAAAGATTGATAAAAATTTTTTATCAATACATTGTGAATAAAAAAATTATGTCTTTGATTATTTCCATAGTTATATCAATTATATCTATGACTTTATTTTCGTGCATCTTGGTTCTTGTAGGACAAGAAGGTACTTTGTTGCAATTCGTTTTTATTGGATTGACAGTGTATATTGGAAAGTATTCATATTCACGTCTTATTGATCACTATTTCAGAAAGCAGTAACTTTGGGTTGTAGTTTTGCATTGAAAATGTTGGTTTTGTAAACTTGCCGTAATAGTTTCATCTTTGCATCACGTAACAAGTACCAGATGTTATAGATGATTGATTATTCTGCCAAGAGTGGCGTTTAATATATCTTTATCCGTAATAGCTAGCACCTATTACGGATATTTTTATTTGTTTAATCTTTAAAACAGCAGAACGATGAGAGTAAATTTATTAAGGATCTGATAGCAGAATCTACCGAAGAGGGTTTAGGGCAAAATTGCCCTAAAATTGATAATCAAGTAGTTAAGAAAAGCAATATTACCAAATTCTTGTTTCACAAAATTATGGAGCAAATTAGGGTGGAAACAATAAGGTAGAATACGCTCTTTCCATTGATATGGCAAAAGAGCGATCTATAGTAGATACTGACACAATTGGTGTATGTTGTTGATGTGTTTCTTGCGTCACTTATATAATAGCCTCATCTTTGCCATACTGAGAAAAATTTATTGTTTAATTTTTTGGGCTTTATAGAAAAAGAATGTATATTTGCAATACCTTACATAATATCCAATGGCGAGCGGAAGCCTGCCCAAACATATTGCAGGCATTTTTTATGCTTGTTTGTAAAGCGTTGCAATATATACTTATTGCGGCTGTCACCCCCGTGTGGAGAAGTTAATGCTCTCCCTGCCTTTGGATAGGTGTAAGGTAACGGGACAGGGCAGCCGTTTTTTACTTGCCTATAATGCCATTAAAACCTTATATATCCATGGCAGATTTAGTATTTCAAAACAGTAATGGTAATGATGTTACTACTTCTTTAATCGTTGCACAAGTGTTCGGGAAAGAACACAAAAATGTAGTGAGAGATATTGAAAACCTCTCATGTTCAGAAAATTTTAATCGGCTCAATTTTGAGCGCATTACCTACAAGGATGCACGAAACAGAGAACAGACCGCATACGAAATGACCAAAGACGGTTTCAGCTTCCTTGTCATGGGGTACACGGGCGCAAAAGCTGGAGAGTTCAAGGAAAGGTTCATCAACGAGTTCAACAGACGGGAATTCTTGCTAAAGGATGATGATTACATTTTAATGCGTTCCCAGCAGATTCTACAAAAACGTTTGGAAGCGTCTGAAGAGAAAATCAAACAACTTGAATCCCAAGCCGAACAGCAGCAGGAAACTATCGAACTCCAACAGCAAGAACTTACACAATCCGCTCCGAAAGTCAGCTACTACGACAATCACTTGCAGAGTGTGAACACACAGACGAGTACACAAGCCGCCAAGCAGATAGGAATGGACGCTGAAAAGCTTCACAAGAAGCTGAAAGAAATCGGAATCATTTACCGGCAAAGCGGACAGTGGATATTACATGCACCTTATTCCACTTGGGGGATGCACTCTACCCGTACACAGACGTACACACGTTCGGACGGTTCTATAGGGACAAGTGTATATACTGTATGGACACAGAGAGGTGTGCGTTTCATCATAGCCCTGTATGAAAACGGTTGGAACGTGAAGAAAGCTATCAAGCAAATAAAAGGTGAGCTGAATCCAGCCGCGTAATTTGAATTTTACTTATTAATTAATCCAATGTATTCCCCGTCTTGCTTATGGCAGCGGGATGGTTCGTCACACCCCTAATAGTTGTGATTTGCAACCGTTACAATTAATTTAAAATGAATTTTATTATGAACAACAAGGATATTGAGGAAATGAAGAAACTGGTTCTTATGGTGCTGGAGGAGAACAGGATATTGCGTGAGATGCTTGCCAAGGAGTGGGAGCGGGGAGGATGTCATGCTCCCATGACTCTGAGCAAAGGAGGAAAGTGATAAAATCAGTTATAAAAGTTGGCGTTTACATTGTGATTGCCAACTTTTTTTTATAGCTTTGCATAAAAAGTATGCAGAATGGGAAATTTCATCAGGCAACAGGAAGAAAAGAAGGAAGTGAAGGAAAAGGATAAAACCAGACGTGAAAGACTGGCCGGATATTTCTTCGATTTGTCAAAACTTTCATTTGCAGGTCTTGTTATAGGAGTTGTAATACCATTATATTCAGATTTATCAAATGAAAATAATTGGTATTCTATATGTACTGGAATTCTATTAACGATCATTTCGGCGGTTTTCGCCAATAAAATATTAAAATAATATTAATATGAATGCATTAGGTTTTATTTTTACGGTAGGAATTGTTGTGGTAGGTGGTATATACCTATGGACTTTTACAAAGCCCGGGAAAAAATGGCTTAAAGATTTATAAAGACAAAAGCACTCGGAATGGGAAATTTCAGCAGGCAACAGGAGGAGAAGAAGGAAGTTAAGGAGAAAGAGAAAACAAGCCGGGAAACCCTTGGAAAGTTCTTCTACGATCTGGGTAAAACATCATTTACTGCCATGGTAGCAGGTGGCGCGGTTTCTTTTTTCACAGACTCTGGCAATGATGATTATTGGGGACTTTTAATAATTGGAGCATTCTCTACCATTGTGTTTGCTTATATTGGATATAAAATAATAAGGAGGTAATTTATGGAAGGTTTATTGATTGTGCTTGGTGGTTCTGGAATATTAGCCTTTTTCTTTGCTATATGGTTAAATACCCGGAAAGGCAAGAAATGGCTAGCAAATCTATAGTGTACTTTTCATTGGAAATAGGAGGTTTATATGGATATGCTTGCTATGACTTATATAATAGGAACTGTTATCGGAGTAGTCTTTCTTATATGGTTATACACAAAACCCGGTAGAAAGTGGCTAAAGAGCTTGTAGTATACGCTACTAATATGTTAAGTTTAGAAGTTTATAACTACCCAAAATATTTGGTAATGGATGTGGTAACAGATTTTATCATTGAACGATTAAAGAAGCTTGATAATATGTTCAAGGGTATTTCTATTAAATATGCGTTTGACAGCATGACTGATTTTCATATAATTGAGATATCCCCGGAAAATATCAGAAGAAGAGATGATGAATACATAAGGTGGGAGCTCGATATGTGGAATGATTTCTTTGCCATGTTCCCAGATGAGGATTTGCTTATTTCGGAGTCTTGTGAGTCTAATGATATGCATAATGTGTTATTTAGCAATATTCCATCTGCCTATGGACTTTTACAAAGTGGGGGCTTAAAGAATTATGATAGCGTGTGAAATAAGAAATAATATGGATGCATTGACAACGATTTTTTTTAATAACTAGCGTCATAGGTTCCGCATTGGTTATTTGGTCACACACCAAGTCTGGCAAGAAGTGGTTGGAAAACTTGTGATAGATATAGCAGAATATATTAAAAGAACCGGACTTATCTCCAAGTCCGGTTCTTATGTAATCAGCTGAATAGAACAGGTCAATTTATTTCATCAGTAACTTCCTGCTTTCCATTGTTATTTTCGCTTTTAAATCCGTTATTTCCTTTTCCAAAGTTTTATCGTCCGGATTATTTTTTAATTTTTCCTGTTTACGTCTCAACTTTTTCAATTCTTTTTTGAAATATCTAATAAAGTCTTCTTCCCCGTTGGATTTCAGCCGTTCCAGTTCGTCACGATATTCAGTCCGTCCTTTCTTCACAAATTCCTTATATCGGTTCCTTTCACTGTTCATGCGGTTGTATCTGTTTTCGTATTCCCGGAAATCCCGATTGATAGCGGATGAAACAGTACGTTCATCTGTTCCGCTGAAAAATCGTGGTACTATCGGCAATTGTCTTATGAGATCTATATTCTCTTCATTGCCTGTAGCTGCATCAACTGCTATTGCGGACGCATTGGCTATGTTCTTGCCTATTCCTCCCAAGTAACTGGTAAAAAGATGTTGCATATAAGCCGGATTAATCCATGCGTTGTTCAACCATCCTCTTTTGACCTCATCACCTCCGCTCATGTCATTGAGAGCTTCGGATATGGCTATGAAACCGGGATTTACTCCTTTGTACACACGCTGATATTCGGGAATGAATTTGTTGTATTCTGTGCGTTTGGCTATTGGTCTGCCTGTGAAATCCTTATTAAATGCAATATCCATTATCGGAGCAAGTAAATCCGGCGCAATACCTTTCAGCAGATCTTCCGGTCCTGATTCCTTCTCTGATTCAGATATGAGATTAATAAAACCTATGGCACTTTGTATTTGTGCTAAGGTGGAAAGTCCTGCACGTTCAGGGGTGATACGGCTGTTAAGAAGTGAATAAAGGATATCTCCCATACCATAAATCTCACGGAAGAAGGGTGGCAGAGGGATTTTTAAATATCCATCTCCAATGTACAGCATTAGGTTGTTTCTGCGAGCATAGTCGTTCTGCTTCCAATAATCATCCTTGTCATCTCCACCAGATGCGCTTACCAATATCTCGTTTAACATGGGGATCATCATACCGGAAGCCATTATGGTTGCCAACAGGCTATAAAACCTTTTCTGATGTTCTTTCCGCTTCTGCCATAACTGGTATTGTCCCTGTATGCTTGGATTGAAGAATAAAACCCAATGTCCTAGGATGGATGCAATGCCTGCCCAGAACTTGTTCTTTCCTTTTCCTAAAGATCCTTTCTTATTAAAGTTGACAGTGATGTTTTTTGCGACATCCACAGATTCTTCTATGCTCATTCCGCTTTTTCGTGCCGACATATATGCGTTGAAACGGTTCACATCCTCCACTATCCGGTTTGCCGTCTGAAACCAGTCTGCCAGCATGTAAATGGTTTCCGTTCCGGACCGAACCATCTTTTTCAGTCCTTTTAGCTCTTCCAACTGTTTGTTGTATTCCTTTTTATAATCCTCCAATGTATGGATGGCCGTATATCCTGTCTCTCCGCCATATTTCAGAAATTCTTTAAAATATATATCTTCTTCCGTGTTTCCGACCTTGCCGGTTATTCCCCGGAATACGGCGTTGAAACTTTTGGGAGTATTGAAGACAAACCGACCTGCGGCCAATATCCCTTTGTCCAGATAGATCATATTGGCCGCATGGATGGAGTCCCTGACAAAATTGGCTACGGCGAAGTCTGGATTGTTGCTGGTAAGTCCTCCGGCATAGAACCGTTTCACGCTCTTGTAGAATTCGGCCAGCCAGTTAGCATCCGATTCCGCGCTGGTCAGCCCGTTCAAGGCCTGTGCGGCTCTCGGATCCCCATTTATGTAAATGTTGTATTCCTTGCCGTTTATCATGACGGGAACGATGTGCTCTTTTTTTTGACTGGGCTTCATTTTCAGCTCCACTCCAAAAGGAAGCCTTCCTCTCCATACTTGATCACCTCTCTTTTCTGCTTCCTTCATCTTTTTTTCAAAATCATCCAGTTTCTGCGCTATCACTTCCGGAGAATCATCATTTTTGATATCCGGCATTATTTCCTCTACGGATCCGTCAGATTGTCTTGAGAACCAGGCGTCAGTGAAAGTGGCCAAAGTATTGGGACGGTTTACAATGAAATTGAAAAAACGTTGTTTCATCCTGTTGCGGTTCCCTCTTACAATGGCGGATTGGGCCATAGCCGCGATGGTAGCGATAGGGTTATTCGCTATGGATTTTCTGCCTTTCGTCTTTTTCTGATTGTTCTGTATCGGAGAGTCTTTCCGATTGTAATCGAACACTTGTTCCGCGGTAGTTTCTTCCCATCCGCGTAGAGGTACATAATATCTCATCATGTTTTTTACCTCATTGTATATCTCACGGGACATTAATCCGCTTTCATATTCCTTACGCAGCGTCTCGCCAGTAGCGGCATTTATTTTCTCCCACAAGGTCTCAATGGCATTTTCCCCGGCTTCCGACTCTAGGGAAGAAACCAGATTTTCTGCATATTTTTTGAAATCTTTCTTTATTTTCTTCTCCTCTTTCTCATATTCCTTTTCAGTTATGTCTCCATTATCAAGTTTTTTATCCAGTTCTTCTTTATGCGGTTTAAAGACCAGACCTTCCAGTCCCGAATAATCCTTGTCCGCTTTCAAAGCGTCTTTATGGTCTTCTTCTGCCTTGTCTTTCAAAGTATCATACTGTTCCTGTGTGATGCTTTTCTCCTTCAGTTTTCCGTCCAGTTCTTCCATCGTCTCATCATATGCTTTATCCGCATCCCTTTTCTTAAATACTTCGTTTCTTTCAAGACCACTCTTTGCTAGCAGGTACTCTTCCAGCCGTTCTCTTCCATAAAGGTCTGACAACTTCTTGACTTCCTCCATGAGTGGTTCGAAGAAGTCTTTCATGTAGTTTTCGTTATCCACTTTGTTTATACTGCTCAGACGGTTCTCAGCTGTATAGGCGTTTTCATAGGTCCTTGCTTTATTGCCTGTTTGTTTCTCAATCAGATCCATCACGACTTTTAGTGAGAGCATACTATCTTGGAACGCTTCCTGAAAACCGAATGAGCCGGATTTTATAATATTATTGTATTCCTCGTTTAATCCCGGTTCTTTCCTGAATAGGATACCTTCATCAAGTCTTGGAATGTTCCCAGTGCTTTTGCTTGGCCTTTCTTCCGGTCCTATATTGGATGTGAAAGTTTCTTTACGGTTCATATCAAACTCACCAATTCCTAGCTTTGAACGCATGACGGTTTCCTTTGCCACATCAACGGGATAGTTTGACTGTCTTAGTCTGTTGTAGCTTTCATAAAGGATGTATCTCAACTCATTGTCCGTCAGTTCAAATCCCAAATTCACTTTCACTTTACGGAGCATGTCTATGAAGAAAGCCTTGATTCGTGCCCATAAGGACTGCTCCGCAAAGGTAGCCGGTCCGCGTTCGGACAGGTCTGCCATATATTCCTCAGTTGCTGTACGGATGGATATGTTCTCATTTTCTGCCATTCGGTCGATAGTCTGTCTGATTGATGGTGCGGCATTGTTGTACACATTCTCAAGGAAGGTGTCGAAGTCCTTTCCGAACAGCTCACGCAATCCCTTATGTGCCACCGCCTCATGGAATACAGTCGCTTGTGCGTCCTCCACGGAGGTTGTGTTCGGCATATAGAGATACACTTTGTTCTCCTTTGGCGAGTACCATCCTTTGATATTGGCTCCCGATTCGATACGTCTGCGTGCCTCGCCTTGTGGAAGCTGGTCTGCGGAAGTGATTTTTTCTATAGGTGTATGAAGAGATTCAGAAAGTTCATCCACTACTGTATTCATGGGAGCAGGAACAGAAGCATAAGCTTCCAAAGCGTCGTTTATAAATATCTGGTCTTCTCGTGCTATATCTTCCGTTTCCGAAGCAAGAGTATTGCGGCGTTCCTCAGGTGTCATATTCATACGGGATTGTACATTACGTGCTTCAACTTCACCTGAAAGTTCATTGTATCTGTCGTTTTCTCCACCAAGTCCAAATTTTTCAATAAGAGATTGATACTCATTATAAGCATCCTCATATCCCTCTTTATCATAACCTCGCACCCAAAGATTGAATCCCTTATCAAAAGCATTACGGCTGGGGATAAAGCCATCCCCAAACTCGAATCCATCTGAGTGATATTCATTTACCAAAGCATTATAAACATCCATCTGTGAAGCGTCTTCTCCAAGTTCCTCACGCTTGTCAGCAAACTCTTCAATCATAGACCAGGCATCGCGCTTTTCTTTTAATGCGTCAAGGTGTTTTCTATAAGTCATACTGTTTCCACCACGGGCGAATCCTTCAATTGATTGTATGGCATGCTGTACCTCATGCGCTAAGATACTACGGAAATCCGCCCTGTCTAGAACAGACTCATTCACACGTATCAAGTTTTGGCTTCCATAATTAGTTGCTCCTGTATTGCTTGTGGGGGCGTTGTATATCTCCACGCGTATCTGCTTCAACTCCGGATAAGTCTTAAACAAATTCTCATCCTTCACATAATCGTCAAGATAACGCACGTCGTTCGCTTCGTATGTGGCGCGAAGTTCTTCTGCCTTTTCTGATAATTCATCAAAACGGGCTGCTTCTTCTTCCGTCAGCTCTACTCCATCAAACAGTTTGTCGCTTAGCGCATCATACTCTTTGCCCCATGACAGGTTGGACCAAAGTCTGTTTTTTCGCGCAAGTCCTTTCGGATCAATCTCGAAATCCTCCACTTCATATCTCCATTTTCCGTCAGCCCCACGTTCCCAACCTGTAGCCTGCTTGATTTTCCTAGCATTTTCTTTTTCATTTGTTTGGAGAATCGAAAGCAAACGCTTATCTTTGACATCAGATAAAGGCGAGTTACCATCTATTCCAGCTTTTTGTATTGTTGGGGCAATGGATAGTAATTTGCCTTTCTCTATGTTAGTCAGTTTGTGGTCATAATACCGTTCTCCATTGTTTTGATTGGCGATAACAGCTTTCACAGTATAGTCAACACCGGCTATTTTCAATCCACATACATAATAAGAGAATGATTTTACACCGGGATATTTCTCCAAATCTTCGTTGGCAAGTTCTTCAATGAAGACGGAGTTTTCAATAATCTGAGGTACGGCTGCGATAGATTGCAGATGTTCTACATCCTTATAATCATGCTGCAATATTTCACGAATACCTCCCCGACTATTGCCTCCTGTCACAGAGATAATAGCTCCCGTATCTTTATTGATATATTCTCCACGTAATGACTTTCCATATTCCAACGCATTTTTTTTGTACTGTTTCAAGTCATCGCTCGGTTCTATCTCTTTACCCGTAATCTCTATCGGCTCACTCTTCCGCAGCTTCTCAATGCGCTCTTTCTTCGTATTGAAAGCGGATTCCATCTCTCGTGCCACATTCAGGTTATCAAGGCGGGTAGTTGCTTCCTCTGCCTTATCCAGTTTGGACGCGCCTTCCTCTCCAATAAAACGATATCTTACATCCGCTTTTCTTGCATTGAATCGCTTGGAAGGAGGAATAACATTACCTTTGTCGTCACGGGTTATCAGGTCATTCAGTTTTCGGTTGTTTTTTGTATTCTTGTAGCGGTAATCGCTCCTGTCATCATATCCCCATTCGTTGATATCATTCCCGTCCCAATATAGATTTTCAGCCGGTACTTCTTCCTTCATAATTCTGTAATTGCCGTTTAAGGCATGTTCTCCATGAACTTTTACATAGGATTCAGACAGGGAAACCCAGTCACCGTTTCTTACCTTTCCTTCTTTCAATGATTTTGGAACGGCACGATAGATGGTAACGGTCGGTTTTTCTCCTTTGTCAATGGCAGACAATGCTTCATTGATTGCGGCGGCACTTTCATTTCTGTATTGATCCCTGTTCATGCGAAGCTGCTCATTAAAGGATTCGCGTATCTGATCTTTGTTTGCGGCAATGTCGACCATGTTTTTATCAATACCTTCCTCATCATAAGAGGGGGCGCGGTGTGCCATTCTGAATTCATCGGCGGAAACATAACCGTTTCTTCGTGCGGATTCGTTTATGATATCACGCATACGGGCTTCATTATTTTCTTCCATAGCCTTGAAATAGGCCTCATCCATCTCTTCATCCGTCATCAGTTCAAATTCCTTTAGACGCTTCTTTTCCGATTCGGCTTCCTCCTCCGCACGTTTACGGGCGGCTTCCATCATGTTACGGGCTTTCATTTCCTCTTGCACATATTCATCTCTCAAGGCATCCACATCACCGAACTTTTCATACAGCTCTTTTTTGATCGGAGAAAAAACTTTTACGAATTGCCCTAATGACAGGTTGGAGTTCTGGAGACGCACATCTCTGCTGATTGATTTGAAAGCATAACTTGCGCCACCCAGATTTTTCATTTTCATGGATTGTGCGTACTTTTTTATATCGTCTTCATTAAGGTTGTGCTTGTTGGCGAAAGAGCTTATCTCCTCATTTCCAACCTCGCGAAATCGGATATCACTTCCCTCAGAAGCAAGTATCTCATTGCTTTCGTCATTCATTGCGCGTAAGCCGGAATATTCAGCTTCAAGTTCCTGCTGTTCCTGGTTCAGTTCCTGTTGCTCGGAGAAAACAGCGTCTCTCTCAACGGAGTCATTTCCGGCTTCTACCAGAATATCCTCCAGTTCTATCTTCCTGTCCTCTATTTCGGCCAGTCTTGTTTCTATGTCCTTCATTCTGTCCGCATTGGCGGATTCTATGGAAGGTGCAAGTTGCACAGGATTTACGCTCTTGTATTCAGAGAACGGCTTTGTCTTTCTTACAGAAGAATCAATCCATTTATAGAACTCATCCTTCGTTACTTCTGTAATGGCACTTATTCGGTTTTCCCAACCAGGAGAATAGTTTGCAAGATAAGAGGAACGTGCCTCATTCATAGATGGAAAACCGTACATCACCTTACTTTCGTCAAATTCACCTTTTTCATTGAGCTGGTCCACGACAAATACATTTCCTTCGGATGGATTGTCAGACAGGAATATATCTATATGGTCACCGTCCACGGCTTTCGTGCCACGGATATAGCCGTAGTCGTTGTTCATGGTAATGCTCCATTCCTGTCCGTTGGCATCCCTCCCGCTACGGACAGAACCTTTGGGATTCTCGATGGTTACATCGTACCCGTCAATCTTGACATGACCTTTCTTGTAGTTGCCGGCCTCCTTTTGCGCTTCAGTAGGAGAGGTGTCCACCATTTCGCGCGCTTCCGCGATATGGTCTTGTGTTGTATTTTGTTTAGTACCAGATAAAATATTAGCTTTGTGAATGGAAAGTTCGCCTTGAAGAGCAGCTGTGTCATTCTTCTTGCCTTCGGGTTTTATTTCTCCTGCTCCGCTTTCAGTTTTTCCATTTCCTGTTTCATCAGATAACTGCTGATTACCCTCAACGCTTCCCTTTGTCCGTCCGCTCCGTTCGCCAGATTGCGTTTCAGAAACTTTTTCTCTATCTCGGTCATAGCCTTCTTCGCTTCTGGGAGAAGGGCGATTATCTCTTTGTGACTCATCATCCGTAATTTCATCTGTACTCTCTGATAAGCCAGTTCGGTCATTTCTTTCTTTTCCATTGTCTATGGTTCCTTTGGTTTCTACAAATGTATTGATAAATTCGATGTACTCATCTGATTTTTTAAATTCTTCCACCAAATGTGGCATTTGTTCCATAGATGCTGTAATAGCATCCTGTAATTTCTGTAAATTCTCATAGCTCATACCGTATTCTTCCCATGAGGCATTTTCCATTGCTTGCAGGACGGCTTCTTCCTCGGCTGCACGCTCTCGTTCCGCTATGGTTTTGCGGTTCTCTTTGATGTAATTGGTCACTTCCCCTTTGGTATTGACTTGTGCGAGCATATTGATGATTGCGTCACGTCCTGCGTTAGGGTCATTCTGATTAAAGAAACCTGTTCCGTTCTCGCGGTCTGTCTGCATCAGATATTCACCTGCTTCCTGTATGGTCACTCCTCCTTTGTCTGCGGACGCAAACAATCCGAAAAATTTCTTTACCTCATCTTTCCCGAATCCGGTTTCATCGGAGAATGAAGACTGGAGCAGACGGATGTTTCCGTTCGCCAGTTGTTGTGCGGCCAGTTCCTCTCCGTTCATTGGTTCTTCCATGGAAAGGATTTCTTCCGCAATGGCATCACCAGGCTTTTCTCGTAAGGATCTGATTTGCCGTTTCACTTCATCCCAATAGTCAATACGTTGCCGTTGTTCGTCTTTCAGAACTTGCCAGTCTTTTTTTGCTTGCACATACTTGGCCTTGTTTGTTCCCATCTTCGGTGCTTTGTCTTCCAGCTTTGCAAGCTGGTCTACAGCTTCCTTTCGGTTTAAAGAGATGAATTTGTCCACCTCTTCCGGTTCCAGCGTCCCGTCATTCAGGTCGGCAATGGTAGCCTCTACAGGAGCTTTGTGATAAATGGGGTTGCCTTTTTTGTCTACAGGAATAAGACTCTCTGATTTTTTCGCATCAGCAAGAATTTGCTCCACTCTTGAGGCGGATCCTTGTCTCATGCTTTCTTCTTCCGAGGACAAGGGATCACCGTTTTTAATCTTGTTGGCAATCCTTTCCACAGTTTCGTCACTTACATTTCCTGTGTTCACATAGTCGTCATATTCGGATAAAGGCTTTTCTTCTCTTTCTTCCTGGGTCTTGCCAATGTCTTTTCCTGAATCATTCAGTTTCTGGGTGTCATATAAAGACTGTTTATAGGTATAATAATCGTCTTTAGTGATAGGGCTTCTACCAACTTCTCTGTCATTATCATCAACCCAGGTAACCATGATTCCATTTACGTCGTTCACATCGCTGTCAATAGTTCCTCTCATGCCATTTATTATCACTTCTTCTCCTCCCTGTGGTACAAGAGACAGAACTTCGGGGCTAAATCTTGAGGCTAATCTTTCAGATTCAATGTTTTTGTCAATATCGGCATATTCCTGCCGTATGGAAGCTTTGTCCGCATTGTCTTTCATCAGACTCAGTTGCTCGTCGTTAACTGTAATCGGTTCTTTCATTCCTTCCATAGCAACAATCCAATTGCCAGATTGATCCTGTCCGATTACAGATGCGGTGGCAAGATTACCGTTATTATCCATTATGTTGAAGGATTGTCCGATGGACGTAGGTTGCTGTTCCATAATTCCTGCATCAATCTGATAACTTTCTAGCATTTGAGTGAGAATTTCATTACGGTCGTTATAAGAAAAAGACATATTGGCATCCGGTTTGATTGCCGTTGCGTTATCCATATTGAAGCTACTATATACAGGACCTGTCTTTCCATTTTCTAAAGGAACTATCATGAGAGTTCCTCCTGATATTGTCATTTCCCCGTTTGGTCCCAGTCCATTTACCACAACTCCGTAACTGTGCTCTTTGTCTCCGAATCTTCCTAACGGGATAGTGACAACCTGTCCTTGGGGAGACATTTGCTGGACTTTAACTGCCGCCTGTTCATATTCGGGAGCATGAGCCTCATCCAATGCGTCCTCAACCGCATCATGACGGTCTTTCTGCCGCAAGTAGTCCGTAGCCAGACGTCTGGTCTCTTCGTCCATGACATCCAGCATTTCCACACGTTGGGCGTCATTGGCACCGGCAAGCGCATCTATGGCTTCATCATCCAGTACGGATGAAAGGCGTTCACGGGAAACTTCCTCACGGAGGACTGTCGTGCGCATGGCTACCGGATCATGAGTTGTATAGATATCCGTTCCCTCTTCCTGCGCTGCCGTGCGCTTTTCGGACTCTTCACGGGTCTGCTCTTCTGTAATGTCCTCCATGGCATTGTTCTTCGCAATGTCAAACGCATATTCTATCTCGGCCTTTTTCTCTTCCTTGCTGAGGCTACCGTCATTCATGGTTTCTTTGATGAAAATCCTTATGTCGTTATTGCCACGTTCTTTTGACATACGTTCCAGTTCGGACAGTTTCTCCTGTTGTTCTTTGGTCATGTTTCCGAAAGCCGCATTCATCTTCTGGCGGTGTCTTACCCTTTCAGCCCCCATGCTTCCAAGTCCTAATAAGCCGAAAGCGACGGAAGTGGGAGCCAGTCCAAGGAATGTGTCTATATTGTTGTCAAGGTCTGTGGCTTCTTCCAAGGTCATTTCACCTAACGGGACATTTGCAAGATTATTATACACCTCTTCCATATATTCTTCGGGTAGCCCGTGGAACTGCGCTTTTTTTGCTGCTTCTTTGAAAGTAGGGTTGTCCTTTATTTCCCTGTATAGCTTACCGGCCCTGCTGTTTGTTATATATTTCATGAATTCATTTGCGCCACCGGGGACGGACTCTTCCACATTCTTCCATATTCCTTTGCCCAGTCCTTTGAATGCGTTGAAAATCATCTCGGATTGGTTCTCAAGAAAAGTGGAAGCGATTGATTTGCCGATGGCTTTACCCATATCCATTCCTCCTTCACGTCCTTTATAGGTCAGATTTCCATCCTTATCAACATCAAACAGAATATTTCCCATCATTCTGTCTTGTGCTCCTGCTGCGACACGTGCCAGTCCTGTGCTCCCTTCCATTCCTGCTGCGGCCAAAGCGTCTCCGGCAAGACGTGCCCCCATTTTTGACATCCCTTTTTTCATGGCGGACGCGCCGAATTTCTTCATACCGTATTTTAGAATGCTTTTGGCTATTCCCTCACCTGCCGCCGATATCGGGTTTATGGCGAATTCCAGCATGAACGGGATACTGGCTCCTGTGGTTTGTCCAGCCTTGTATCCTCTTCCCAAATCGGAGGAATAATAGGCGTTGACCGCCATGTTGGTGACAGCGGCGTCAAGCAACTTCTCTTCAGAAGGTGAGAGCTTTTCTCCTTTATCCGCTTTCTCCACCACATTCTTCAGACGGATGCCGCCTATCATGTCGGATATGCCTAAAGTCCATTGTTTGGGATCAAATGCGGTATCGGCGAAACCACGCGCTAGACCGCTAAAAAAGTTTGTTTTTCCTTTCTTCCCGGCTTCCTCTATAATATTGTTCGATTCATCAATAAGGTTTTTCGCTCCTTCCAGATAACTCCTTTCTCCTCTGTACTGTGCTAATGTAGGATCCTCCCTCGTATTCATTTTGGCATTCACCATCGCATTACCGGAATCGTTTCTTAGTATTTTCTTTTGTTCGGTAATCTTTTCCTCTATGTCATCAAGGTCTTTGTTTACTTCATTGGTCAGGGTGTTAAGATGGGAACCTACACTCTTTTTGGCAAATCCGGCAAGCTCACGCTTCATGTCCGTACCATAACGTGATGTTATCTCTTTATTGTATATGTCCTGATATGGTTCTAACTCCTTGCTTATGACCTCTCCGTAGGCCTTTTGGAACGCTTCGTTTGCTTTTTGGTTGAGTTCGTTCCCCTTATATTGTTGTGACAGCTTCCTGTATTCGTCTGAGGCAAGAAACCGGTTGGCATATTTGTCTTGAATCTCCTTCTGTATTCCGGCCATTTCTTCCGAAAGCTGTCTTCCTCTTTCTGTCAGGGCGAACCGGTCACGATAGTTGTTGTATACATCATTCATGGACGATATGGAACGCGGGGTATATTCCTTGTCCAAGCGGCTTTCTTCTTCAACTGTAAATAGTTTGTCCAATTTTCCTTTGTCCATATCTACTTTCAATCTTTCTCCCAAATTTATCGGAGAAAATTGATATCTAGCTGAAACCTCCGCTTTGTCTGACTCCATTTGCGATGTGGAGGGGGTGATAAACTGAAAGTTGTCTTTTGAATGTATTTGTTCACGTAAGCCGGGACGTGTGCTGGGATTATAGTTTCTCATGTCAAAAATCCTATCCGCTTCCTCCTGTGTTCCGACACCACCTGAATATGTTTTTGAAATAGGGTCATATCCGTTGCCTGTTTGAGAGTAATCAGACTTTGGGGCTTGAGGGGTGTTGTCAGCTTGTTGTATTTGTACTGAGGCCCCAATTGGTTGCATGAATTGATTAAAGTCTTCATATGAGTCAGAGTATCCGGTCTTATCTCTTAATACGTCATATACTCTCTTTCTGGCTTCCTCATTTTCATCCATGAATTTGTTAAAGTCTTCATATGAGTCAGAGTATCCAGTCTTATTTTTTAACACGTCATATACTCTCTTTCTAGCTGTATTATTATCTTGCATGATTCATGTTATTTTAATGACCAACTATTATTCTCATTCAATGACCATGATTCGTTTTCCGGTTGTGAAGAGGAATTGAACGCTTCTCCACTTTTTACTTTTTGTTGTTTCCCATAAATAGAGAGAATATAATCTCTCATGCCTTTTATGGATCTGGGGCGTTCATCTGGATCAAGGCCGAATGTTTTTTCCAAATCGTTATACATAAGTGCGACATCTTCATTTTTATTCAGGTCATAGGCTCTTGTACTGCCGGAAAAACCTTTTTTCCCACTTATGCGATATGAAGGATATTTATTTTTGCCATCTTTCTTTTGAGAATCATTATCTATTCTCATTAGACTGATTCCCTCTGTGACTTTATTATGCCTTTCGACTTCCGCCTGTTTAGCGGCGTTTTCTTCCGCCTTACGTCTGGATTCGGCCGCTTTTGCAGCCTGCTCGGTTTCAAACTTATATGTGTTCCAGTTGTATTCCCGTTCGGCTGCGGCCTGTTGTGCCTTCCATCGGTCTTGACGGGCCTGCTCTACATCTATTCTCGCCTGTTCAGCTCTGTCACGTGCGATTGCTCCTATATAGTCCTGATAATTCTGACGTGCCAGATTGTCTCCGTATTGGCGTATCCTATCAATACGTGCCTGACCTTCACGCCCGGCTCCTGAAAGATTCATTGACGGATTACCTCTTCGTGTCCTCACTACATTCACCAAATTGGCGAGAACACTTCCTACGGCATTGATGTTTTCAGCGGCATGTAAACGTCTTTCAGCCTTAATTCTGTCTTCCTCACTTTGTAATGGATCCCGTCCTCTCAGGGCTTCCGCAAGTTCGGTGTAAGACAATCCCTCTTGTCCTTTTTGCTTGCGATAAGAAGCCACTCCTGACAGGTATGCGGCCGGTGACAGTTGAGGATGAGCCGCATAGGCTTCTTGTGCGCTCATTTCCTGCCATGGAGTTTCCGTTCCGGGAAGTTGTTCGGGCAGCTTGTCCGCATTTTCCCGTTCCTGAATGGTGTTGGCAGTAGCCACACTCGACATAGGCTTTTGAATAGCCACTGTAGGACGTAATGGTAACTGCTCCCGTGCGGTTTCTTCGGCTTGTTTCGCCGTAACCTCATCGCGGATCCGCTGTTCTTCCTCCGGATTGACAATGCCGGCAGCTTCTTTTCTTTTTCGGTAACTGGTATATCTGTCTGTAACTGCCATACCTGTTATTTCTTTTTGGTGATTTGACTAGCTACAGCACCACCTATAGGACCACCGAAAACAGTGGCCGCAGCGGTTATACCTGTATTAAGAAGACCTCCTAATGCCGATGATTCCTGTTGGGCCTGTTGTTGTTTCACATTATTAATAGCCTCCGTATATGATCGGTTTGCATCCAGATAATTTTTCATAGCTTGATCTTTTTTGGCAGTGGCGGTTGAGGCTATTCCGGCTGTAATATTTTCAAGTGACTGGTTTGCTCCCTGCTTCTGCAAGGCAACGCTCTCATCTGTAGCACCTGTTACAGCGGCGCTTCCTGCTGTCCGTTTGTTATTTGCCATCAGCATTTCTCTGGCTTGACGCAGAGCCGCCTGATTCGCACTATCCTGGAGAGGATCAGCGTAAGCCTGTTCCTGATAATAGTTCATTTCAAGATCCTTCGCTTTTTGAAGATCTTTGATTGATTCCTTATAGGCTTTATTGCCGCCTAGAACACTGGATAAAAGTCCCATAAATCGTAAATTGCACTTTATTATTTAATATCAAAAGTAATCAGTTACATTTGTATCATGTTGATATAATGCAAGACGGAAGTATATTGTATAAGGAAGGGGACAAGGTGGCTCTTGATGGAACCTCATGGAAAGGCACGGTTGTCAAAGTTGAGTCGGACGATAATATATGCGTGGAACTTGACAATGGGATTACCATGTTTGCCCGTCCGGAATTATTGCATCTTTGCACTAAGGAAAACACAAAGCCTCTTCATGATGAAAATGGTAAATTTACAATAGGACATCCAAAGGTGGGGGGAGTTAAAAAAGGATACAGGACTGTCCGTCATTATCGAAACAAGCTTATGGAGCAACTGGCTCCGTTTATTGAGAGTATGGGGGAGATAATAGAGGCTATTGATGATCCTAGTGATAAAGTGCTTGCTGTTTCCCGAATTATCAAATATGCCATGCCGTCTCTTTCGTCCGTAGACTTTAAAGAAAACGCAAAACGAGATCTCTCAGCGGAGCAGAAGATAGCCCAGCTCAATGCAAGGTACAGAAACTTACCTGATCCGACTGTCGATGAGGAAGGAGAGGAAGGGCAGGAAGACTGACAATATTGGTGTATGTTTTGGAAATTGGATAACCATTGTATTACAGTTGTCATATTAATTTGTGTTATGTAATAATCGTAATACATTTAATATATGGCAGAAATAATCAATTTTAGACCGACTCCGGATGTGGCGCAGATGATAGAGAGTCAGAAAGCAAAAGGCGTCAATATCAGTCGTTGGATTAATAATCTTCTTATAGGTGCGGATAAACAGGCCGACAGCTTGAATTTGCAGATTTATACAATACCTGAAGACGGGGTAAACCTGTATGACAGTACAAAGTTAGCTATTGATCAGATGATATCACTTCATTCAATTCCATTCAGCCGGTTGAGCATATCCAGGTACAGGGAGGCCAATGATATTATAAAACAAGCAGGCATGGATTATTATCGCTTTAAAATAGACGAAGATAACTATATCTCGATAATAGCGGTGAACAGAGAAGAGGCTTCTGTGGAATTTTCCCGATATTATATGAAATCTGAAAATAAGGAATATGTCCGAACATCCGTACCATTACCTGTTTACAGGTTTGATGTCAAGAACAAGGTGGTAATTATTATAGCAAGCGAATAATGGAAATATGTAAGACAGATACAGTACGATTGCTCAGACTATTAAAAGAAGCGGCATTAATAATTGAAGACAATTGTAGAGGCATACGTTCGCTAGATAAGGCCAGACAGTTGCGACAGATGGCAAAGAAAATTCAACGAAAAAAAATAATTCAAAATCCGAATAGATATGAGTGAATTAACGAAAATAATCTTCACCATTAATATAGTGGTACTATTCATTCAGTTAGGGTTATCCATTGTATATAATTGGGATGAAGAAACTAAAAAAAATAAGAGGATTGAAAAAATTACAGTAATAGGAGGTGCTATCACAATGGCTGTAATTGGGATTTCCGTTGTAGTTTTTCTTCTAAAATGGATATGGGAACAATAAGGTTTATAAATTCAAAACGATATAGAAATGAAGAAGATTAAAGATTTAACAATCAAGGTAACTTATAGAGTTGGACTTAGTGATGTTGAAGTCCCTGACAAAGTTTATGATGAATTAGCTAAAGCTTATGATGAAGGTGGGGATGTACCTGAATGGGATGATGAGCTTGAAAATGCAAATGAATGGTTATTAGATAATATCCGACAAGAGGATGCAATGGATTGGGAGTTTGAGATTGACGATTTTCAAGATGAATAATTCAAAACTAATATAGAAATGAATTAAATAGCCTTGGACGGGCTTTGTAAAATCCATATTGATATGAAAAAGTATATTGGAACAAAACAAATTGAAGCTGAACCTATGACAAGAGGTGATGCGTGGGGAAAACATCTTCTTAGAGAAAAACCGTCAACGGAAAATTTTGATGATAAGGGCTATCATGTCCGTTATGAAGATGGATATGAAAGCTGGAGTCCTAAAGATACGTTTGAAAAGGCGTATAAAATAGCTGATACCCCTCTTGACCGTATGTATATCGAATATAATGAGTTGATGGACAAACATAATAAGTTAGTCCTGTTTCTTGGTCGAAAAGATGCTGTTGAAATAGCCGGTGAAAATCAGGTTGCTTTAATGGAGAGTCAAAAAATACAGATGCACGACTATCTTATTACCTTGAAAGATCGCATTGAATTAATGAAGAAATGAATATTGCCATACGGTGGTTGAATGTCTGCCGTATGGCTCAAATCGAATTAGAAATGAACATTGGACTATTGGCAGTAGATAGTAATTACCCTAATCTCGCATTGATGAAGATAAGCAGTTATCACAAGGCAAAAGGTGATAATGTGGAATGGTATAATCCATTGTGCCATTACGATAAAGTCTATGCCGCCAAAGTATTCAGCTTCACGCCTAATTATGGATATTACATAAACACTGATGAACTGGAGACTGGAGGAACCGGTATTAATGTTGATAAGACACTGCCTCTTGAAATAGATCGCTTGCAGCCAGACTATTCGCTTTACAATCTTGATACTAAGACAGCTTACGGGTTTCTTACTCGCGGGTGCCCCAACAAGTGCAAGTGGTGCGTGGTACCGAAGAAAGAAGGTCCGATAGCGCCATACATGGATGTTGAGGAGATAGCAATCGACGGTCGAAAGAATCTTATCCTGATGGATAATAATGTGTTTGCTTCTGGCTATGGACTACGGCAGATAGAAAAGATTGCAAAATTGAAGCTCCATGTAGATTTTAATCAGGGTTTAGATGCTCGTTTAGTAACGGATGATATTGCCCGATTACTTGCAAAAGTGAAATGGCTTAAGCGCATTCGTTTCGGTTGCGATACTCCGGGGCAAATAGCCGAAGTTGAAAGGGCTGCATCATTGATTGATAAGTATGGATATAAAGGTGAATATTTCCTGTACTGCATCCTGATGGACTTTAAAGAGAGTTTTTATCGGATAAATTATTGGAGGCATGTAAGCCCTCGATTTGTACCTCATGCGCAACCATATAGAAGTTTGAATAATCCTCGGCAGATCATACCTCAATGGCAAAAGGATATGGCACGCTGGGCTGATCGAAAAGAACTGTATATGAGTTGCGAGTTTAAAGACTTTACCCCACGAAAAGGGTTTAAATGTAGTGAATATTTTTAAATCAATTAGAGTAAAACGGAACAAATATGAAGCAAATAGTGATTGGCGATAAGCCTTTAATGCAAATATCAGAAGAGGATATTTTGCAGGTTGCAGTAATTCAAGGATGCTGCGCTCATCCTGACTATTGGAATTATCCAACTTTGACCGAGTATGATAATACCATGTTTAGAGATTCAGTATGGTGTTCATACAAATCTACACGGAAAGAGGATAATCGAGATAGTAGCGAACTTACTTTCTTTTTGGATACCAAAGATTTGTCCTACCACTATCATAGAGAGTGGTCAACAGAAAAATGGCATGGAGAACGTCTTGGGTTAAATGCTATAAAGTTTTTGATTGAAAAGGGCTATGATGTGCCAATTTATTAATTCAAATATAATTCAAAACGGAACAATTATGAAACAAAAGGACATAACTATTGAATGGCTTAGATTGGAGTTTTATAAATGCAATCATGCCAAGTACAGAAAGTATGCTGATGAATGGCTAAACAACCTTACTGATGCACAGATAGAGGGATTTGAAAAACAGCGAATAGGACAAATTGATAAATCTAAATGCGTATGAAACAGACAGTAGAAGAAGTGGCACGGGAAGCGGCAGAAGATTGTTATGAATGCCATTACGATGATAGCTTAGAAATGAGATTGGTTAAAGAGGCATTCAGACAAGGTGCCGAATGGCAGTCCAAGCAATCCCCGTGGATAAGTGTTAAGGAGCGGTTGCCGGAACCAAACAATCTTGTCCTTTGCAGAATGGTATCAAATGGAGCGATTGTTAGTGGATATATCGTTGTTTCACCTGGGAGATCGCCATACGTTGCGACAGACGGAGGATTTGAATTTGAGGATTGGAACGGCTACGAGTGTGACATGTGGATGCCCATTCCGTCTTTCGATGAAATATTAGAAGCGAACAGGGATGTACTTGAACGAATTAAAAAGAAAGGAGATTGAGATATGGATAAGGAAGAATTATCTGACAAAATAATTGATACTGTAAGAGCTATACGAAAAATTCCTAGAGAACAAATCAAGAATCCTTTTGAGATACAAGTTATCGTAGTTAAACCTAAAGATTAAAGAGATTTATTATGGAAATAATTAAAAGATTAAAGGAGGAGAATCATGGATAGCATACAGACACAAACTCTTTCCATTAGAGGGGATGGAGGTGGTGAGGCATATATTGACTTTTGTAATGGTCAATTATGTGTTTCAGTTGTCATAGAAGATAAACAGGCAGATTTTCACTTTGAGCCTGTTACGTTAGAGATGTTTGCCCATGCTTATAAATTACATTGTGAAGAGTGTGATAACCAACAAAAGAAAGGAGAATAACCATGACCGAAGAATTTGTGACATTAGAAACCGCGAAGCTGCTGAAAGAGAAAGGGTTCGATGAGTATTGCAAACATATTATTAATCATAAGGGTTTAATGATGGAAACCATATTTAGAACTAGTAAGGATTTACCTAAATTATTTTATTCTTGTCCTACTCAATCCATCGCCCAAAAGTGGTTTCGTGAAACTAAGAACCTGCATATCGAAATGTCCTATATGTATGGAGATTATTGGTATTATGATATACTAACAATTCCGAGCCATGACTTAGTAGGGTTGTCGGATAGACCTATTATCCATTATAACACCTACGAAGAAGCACTTGAAGCCGGAATAAAGGAAGCGTTGAGATTGATATGAAAATGAGCCCTATAGTAAATGATGCTTATAGACTTAGGAAGCTTTTAGAAAAAGCAACAGGACTTAAAGTTTATAAATCAGACTTGCTGACTAATTATTTCAATACCTATTTAAGTATAGTGCAAGAGTATAAAAACGAAACCAATGCGCATATAACAGTCGCACAAAGCAGTTGGTCAATTGAAGACGGTGGGGAGTATAAAATTTCGCTTTATACTCCTACGATCATTATTAACAATAAGAAAATGATAAATGTAAATTTTGTAAGAGATATAGCTTATAAAATCGTGGGAGCGTTAAATAATGAGCTTGGAGAAGGCAATTGGAATACATGTAATGAAGAACAGAGATGTTGGCTACCCATGTCCCGAAATTCATTCTATTTGCAAATTCCGAATTTTGAAAAGTATTAGTTAGAAAACAACGAAAACATTAATTGTTTGGTTAAATAACTATAATTAAAGAGGGGATAGGCATTTATCTTGTCTTTTTCCTCTTTAATTTTGTCGTGAATTAAAATATTAATCGCAATGCGATAGCCAACGATAATCTAGGGTTTGTCAAAGGGTTTGTCGGCGTTTTTTTTGACATGCGTGATAATTGCTTGTAAATCAGTTATAAAAAGTGATTGTACTTGTAGCCCTTCTAAGGCGTGGGTCTTGCGTTCGAATCGCAACGGAATCACATAAAAAAAGCTGTATCTTCTGAGGGTACAGCTTTTTTTTATGGAAATATTTAAAAAGGATTTATCTATAAGCGGGGCAATGGAAAAGATCTTGTCCATATCTATAAACCTTTCCCGTTGGATAGTTAAGGGTTTTCTTCCTGTTTGTTCTATCTCCGCAAGCCTTTGGAGTTAACTCCATAGCCTTGGGAGATAACTCCAAAGCTTATGGAGATAACTCCAAAGGCTATGGAGATAGAATACATCCGTATAAAAAGGTTTAATCTGGAAAGAGAAAAGGTTTATGCAACAGGAACAGATGCAATACATTGTTGTTTAATTCCGCTGGCGGGCTATTACTTTTTCTCAGTTTCTCCGCCCTTTGGGCTTCATGGCAGCGGAAAGATTGAACCGGTTAAAAAGTCATGTTAACCCTTTTTGTACGCGTAACTTCCATGTATGCAGGCGAGGGGATGGATAACCATTATTTTACTGAGGTGCATGATATTTATGTAAAGGATTTGAAATGCAAAAAGGTGAATGTAGCTGCATTGGTGCTTCAAGGCACAGAGGAGAAGCCTATTTATAACGTGACTTTTGATAACGTGGATGTGGATAAAGCAGGGATAGGTCTTGGTTTCTCGAATACGAAGACAATTGGGGTTTCTAATTGTAATTGGGAGGTTATGTTGGGGTGCCGTCTACAGCCAGTGCGAAAGATGGTATATTCGATAAATAGATTTGTTTGACTTCTTGGTTTACTTCGCCGATTCCTTGAAAGAGTCGTTACGCTGGAATGACAGAGTAAAAGGAAAGCAGGAAACCGTTTCCGGACAGGCTGGGGGAGGATTTTTCATCCCTCAGCTAAACAAATGTTTTTATAGATGGTTCTATAAGTAAAAAGACGATAATTATGAGTACAAACGAATTTGCCCGAATTTTATTGACTTGGATTAAGAGTTTTCTATCATGGATAGGCATCCCGCGCGATAGGTTGAATGAACTGGATGAGATTATTTTCTTGATCCTGATTGTGGTTATTGCTTTTGCTGTAGGAGCTGTTTTTCATTATTTATCTGTGCGTTTCACACGGAAGGTGTTGAAATATAAAAATATCAGTTTTTTAAGTTCGCTGATAGAATACAATGCCTTGCGGAAAATGTCTGCGGTCATTCCGCCGCTTATTATATCCGCTTTGTTGCCGTTTGCGTTCGATTATCGTTCTACTTGGTTTACTGTCAGTGAAAAAATCACTTGGATTTATTTCTTTATCGCTTTGTTGTTTTCGGTCAATGCCGTGTTAAACTCGGTAGGTAATGTGCTGATGAACAAGGAGCAGTTACAGAATCGTCCGATGAAAGGTTTCATACAGATCTTTCAAGTGATTTTTTCGTGTGTTGCCATCATTGTCATCATTTCCATATTGATTAATAAGTCGCCTCTCAACCTGATTACCGGACTGGGTGCTTTTGCTGCCGTACTGATGTTGATTTTCAAAGATACCATCCTTGGCTTTGTGGCGGGGGTACTGCTTTCCGAGAATGATATGGTGCATATCGGCGATTGGATTGAGATGCCGCAGAATAATGTGAATGGGGTGGTGATGGATATCACTCTGAACATTGTGAAGGTTCAGAATTTCGATAATACGATTGTCACTATACCTCCTTATTCATTAGTCTCCGGTTCATTTATCAATTGGCGTGGAATGACTGAATCGGGCGGGCGGCGTATTATGCGCGAGTATGCATTGAAACTGGATTACATACAACCCTGTACTCCTGAATTTTTGGAGAAAATGAAGAAGTTTGATGCTGATTTGGCCGACTTTATCACAGAAAAGCAGAAACAGGCGGCTGAAGGAAAAGTAGCGAATACTGACAATCCGGCCGGATTGGTAAATGGAACCATCGATACGAATGTAGGGCTGCTTCGTGCTTATATGACTCTCTATCTGAAGCGCCATCCTTTTATCAGTAAGGACCTGTTGCTGATGGTGCGCACATTGGCTCCTACGGAGAATGGCCTGCCCGTACAAATTTATTGTTTCTCGTCCAATAAGAACTGGCCTAGTTATGAATCTATCCAAGCGGAAATCATGGAACATTTTGTTTCTGTTCTTCCCGAGTTTGGATTGTATCCGTTCCAGAATCCTACTGCCAGAGATTATGTAATCAGTGGTTTGATAGAGTCTGGCAAGGACCTTTCTACTGTAGACGGAATTCCTTGGCATTCGGTCTTGCCAAAGGAAGAAAAGGTATAGTTAGGGATTTAAACATTTATTAATGACTTGCGGTTGAACAATTCTTGTTGCCGCCGTGTTATATAAATGTGTTTTTCATAGTATTAGATTAAAGGTTGAAGATTGCAATCGGCTTGAGAGAAGTAGTTGCATCTGAAGTAGAAGCGTCTACTATAAAAAATATAGAAAGGTTGTTCCTTACGGGACAGCCTTTTTGTTTTGTTAAAAGAAACCATTCACTTTAACTTGAAATGTTAAAGGAGTTGTTGCTTTTGTTAAACAATACTATAATTTCTTCTTAACGCTTCTTTAAATTTGCAGATAGCAGGAAAGTGTGTATATTTGCATGTGTGTTTTTCATAGTATTAGATTTAAGGTTAACAAAAGGTTGGAGCAAGGCGTTGCTCCTTTTTTTATGGAGTAACGTGAGGAGTACATCTGCTGTCCGGTTCCGATATCCGATACAGAACCACAGAGAAGAATCCGTGCAATGTATTCCTCTCCGTGACTGTGTAACTTAATTCTGCATTTTTAATGCAAGAGGCAGGCTGAATTAAATAATCTCGATGCCTTGCTTCCGGCATAACTCCAATCCCACATCCTTTAACTTGAATTTCTGTATCTTTCCGCTGCCCGTCATGGGGAACTCATCAACAAAGAAGATATATTTAGGAATTTTGTAACGGGCTATCTTGCCGTCGCAAAAGTCACGTATATCGAATTCGTTCATTTCCACCCCTTCGTGCAAGATAATGAATGCGCCTACCGCTTCTCCGTATTTCTTGGAGGGGATACCGGCTACCTGTACATCTTTTATTCCTTCCATCTGATACAGGAACTCTTCTATTTCCCGTGGATAGATATTCTCTCCGCCACGGATAATCATGTCTTTTATCCGTCCTGTGATACGATAATTACCTTCTTCGTCTTTCACTCCCAGATCTCCTGAGTGGAGAAAGCCGTTCCGGTCTATCACTTCGGCGGTTGCTTCGGGGTTTTTGTAATACCCCTTCATGGTGTTATACCCTTTGTTGCACATCTCGCCTTGTACGCCTATGGGACATTCCTCGCCAGTTTCCGGATCGATCACTTTTACTTCCGTAAACTCGAAATCACGGCCCACCGTGTTGCAGCGTACATCAAACGAATCGTCGATGCGGGAGGCTGTCATGCCGGGAGAAGCTTCTGTAAGCCCGTATACACTGGTGACCTTCATAAACATTTTCTCTTCCACACGTTTCATCAGTTCCACCGGACAGAGTGAGCCTGCCATAATGCCGGTGCGCAGACTGGACATATCGAACATATCAAACATGGGATGGTTCAGCTCGGCAATGAACATGGTAGGAACCCCGTACAAGGCCGTGCAGCGTTCCTTGTGGACGGAGGCAAGTACCAGCAGCGGGTCAAAACGTTCCACCATCACCTGCGTGCATCCGTGTGTAAGGCAGTTCATGGTGGCTAATACCACTCCGAAGCAATGGAACAGGGGTACACAGACACATAGTTTGTCATCGGAAGTGAATTTCATGTGCTCACCCGTCAGGAAACCGTTGTTGCTGATGTTGTAATGGGTGAGCATGACTCCTTTGGGGAAACCGGTCGTGCCCGAAGTGTACTGCATGTTCACCGTGTCGTGGCAGTTCACCTTCGCTTTCGCTTCCAGCAGCTCGTCATCGTCTATGTTGCATCCCAGAAGCAGAATTTCGGCGGTGTTGTACATACCCCGGTATTTTTCGGGGCCGATGTAAATCACGTTCTTCATGCAGGGGAAACGTTTGCTCTTCAGATATCCGCGCTGGCTGGTCTTTAGTTCGGGCAGCATGGCGTAGACCATATTTACATAGTCGTCATTGCCACGGTCTCCGTTTACGATACACAGCGTGTGCATGTCCGAGTTCTGGCAGAGGTATTCCAGTTCTGCCTGTTTGTAGTTGGTATTTACTGTTACGGCCACGGCGCCGATTTTGGCGCAAGCGTACAGAAAGGTCAGCCAGTCGGGCACATTACCCGCCCAGATTCCTACATGGGTTCCCCGTTTCACGCCGATGGCGAGCAGTCCTTTGGCCATGTGGTCTACACGCTCGTTAAATTGTTTCCAGGTGAAGCGCAGATTGCGGTCGGAATATACGATATATTCTTTATCGGGAGTGGTGAGGGCCCAATGTTCAAGCCAGTCACCCAAGGTTCTCGTGCTTAATTCCATCATAAATCAAATAGGAGTATAGATAACAGCCAATATTTTGGCGGCTTGTCCTTGATATCCGTGTACGTGGTGCGGAACGATAGAATCATAATAAATACTGTCTCCGGCTTTAATCAGATGGCATTTTTTACCGTGGCATACTTCGACGGCGCCTTCCATGACATAGATAAACTCTTCACCTTCATGCGAGGAGAGTGAGAAGTGGCTTTCCTCCGTCGGTTCCACGTCTACGATGAATGGTTCCATATGCCTGTCCGCTTTTGATTTTGACAGTGAGTGGTAGCGCATATGTGTACGCAGGTCCATTGCATTGTTCGAGAAACTGATAGTATCCTCACTCTCTTGTTTCCGGCAGATTACTGCTCCTTGTTCTTCCTGGTCGTCCAGAAAAGTGCCCAGACGTACCCCTAACGCGCGGGCTATCTTGATGAGGGGAGCCAATGAAGGAAGATCTACATTATTCTCTATTCGTTCTATTTGTTCTTCGGCAAGGCCAGAGCGTACGGCCAGTTCGGCCACACTGATTTCTTTTGTTTCACGTAGTGATTTTATTTTTTCACCAACAATCTTTGTGCTGTCCATGGTTTGTTTTTAATAAGTTTGCAAAGTATAAAGTGCAAATATATAATAAAAAAGAATTGGGCACTCTGTTTTTGTTCTGAATATGTAAAAAAGGCAGGTTAGCGACGAATTGCCGGTCATTTGTCATTAACCGTCGGTAAGTTTCGAATATTTGTGTTTTTTGTTCTATCTTTGTTCTCGAAACTTAATTAAAGACTAAAACTTATGTTCTCAGGGATTGTAGAAGAATATGCGGAGGTGGTGCGTATTGTAAAGGAGCAGGAAAATCTGCACCTCACCTTGAAATGTTCGTTTGTGGACGAACTGAAAATAGACCAGAGTATCTCTCATAACGGTGTGTGCCTGACTGTAGTCAGTTTACAGGATGGAACGTACACGGTTACCGCCATGAAAGAAACGATAGAGCGTTCCAACATCGGCTTGCTGAAAGTGGGAGATAAAGTGAATGTGGAACGCAGCATGATGATGAACGGGCGGCTGGACGGTCATATTGTGCAAGGACATGTGGATCAGACTGCCGAATGTATGGATATAAAGGATGCTGAAGGGAGCTGGTATTTTACTTTCAGATATGCGTTTGACAAGGAAATGGCAAAGCGCGGCTACATCACGGTGGACAAAGGCTCGGTTACGGTGAATGGTGTGAGTCTGACCGTTTGTAACCCTACGGAGGATACTTTTCAGGTTGCCATCATTCCTTATACTTACGAACATACCAATTTCCATACTTTTAAAGTGGGAAGCATTGTGAATATAGAGTTTGATATCATCGGCAAATATTTAAGCCGCATGATGCAGTTCTCCTGATTCTTTTACCGCAGGTTGCACAGATGATTGTTGAAGATGAAAGAAACTTCTTTGTGGAAATCCGGAATTATCCGCATCGGCTTTTGAGCAAAAAAGAATCTGTGCAATCTGTGGTAAAATCGAATATCAGAATTATAAATCTTTCAGCAATATCTTGCTGGTGCTTTTATAATATTCTTCACGGGCATTTGCCAGCGCCTCCCAAGAACTGCTGTATCGCTTTTTGTCTATTTTGAAGGCTTCCGTTCCGGCTATGTCCAGTCTGTTCAGCAGCATAGCCACGTTCATCCGGTTGATATCTACTGACGGCAAATAGCCTATGCTTTCATCGTCACCGTCCATAGCAGTTTCATAAATCATGTGCATGTCCTGTAGTTCATACAGGATTTTCTTGGTGAGCCTTATCGGGATTTTATGTTCGTCGCTGAGTGTCTCGGCGGTATAAGGAGCCTCTTCCGTCTCAAAGCGCTTGCATATCAGAGACATGATGAGGATACACAGAAAGTCGTGATAACGGCGGCTGATATTTGCCGTTTCTTTGCTGAAACTGTAGTTGCGAAGATTCTGTGCCACATAGCAAAGTTCTGCGCCATACAGGCAGATTCCCCATGAAATCTGCGCCCATAACAAGAACATAGGAATGGCGGCGAAGCTACCATAGATTGCATTGTACCTTGATACCCATATCTGACTGCCGATATACAAGTATTGAAAAGCCTGAAAGGCTGTGCCTGCGATGATACCCGGAATGATGGCATACTTCAGTTTCACTTTAGTATTGGGCATAAAGACGAACAGTCCCGTAAACATGGCCCAAGTCAGGATGAAAGGGATCAGGCGTACCAGAAATTTCATCAGGGGTGCCAGTAATACGAAGTCCTCCATGTTTTTCACCATGGTGGACATAAAGATGGTAAGACCGCTGGAAAGTACGATAAGTAGGGGCAGTAAGAGCAGGATGGAGAAATAATCCGTCATTTTGCGATACAGTGTACGGGGCTTCTTCACTTGCCATATATAATTGAAGGTACGTTCTATGTTATAGGTCAGGCTCAGAATGGTCCAGAACAACATCACCAGACCCACTCCGATAAAAATTCCGCTTTTGGCGTGCACCAGATAGGAGTCAATCAGGCCAAGAATGGTTTCGGCAGCCGCACTCTGTCCTTCAAGACCGCTACGGAATTGGGTTTCCAGCAGGTTGGAGAAGCCGAAACCGCGTGCGATGGCGAATAAAATGGCCAGAATGGGAATAATAGAAAGCAGGGTGCTGTATGTCAGTGCGGATGCTTTATTCAAAATACGTCCCTGAGTGAATTCACGAACAGAAAGAGTAGCGATTTTTATTGCATTATAGAGTATTCCTCGGGATTTGCTAACCTCGTCTTCTGTCACCCGCCATATATCATCTTTGAGAAACGATTGCAGACCTTTCAGTTTTTCCTTGTTCATGGTACTCATAAGCTCTTCATTAGGATATATGAAAAAAAAGCAGCCGGCCTGTAAGCCGGGTTCTGTTCTTCGCCTTGCGGCGAAGTGCCTGCCATTTATCTACGCCTGTTGTCACCAACAGGCTCTAGCGGTCTACCCTCCGACGTGGGGCGAGCAACCCTCATAATGTCGGTTTACATGACCTTACAACTCCTAAGACGTACAGCCCGTCATGTCACCATGCGGCTGGTAGGCTCTTACCCCACCTTCTCACCCTTACCCCGTTTCCCGTAGGAATTGTGGCGGTTGTTTTCTTCTACGTTACTCCACCTTCGCAGATGGCTTTCTGTTAGGAAGTAGGATGCTCTGCGTTGCCCGGACTTTCCTCTTTCGCCTTACGGCGTCAGCGGCAGACCGGCCGGCTGCTTTTAAGTCTACAAAGATAGTGATTTTAGGTTAAACGTAGGATAATAAAGCGGAAAAAAGTAAGAAAATAAATGGAAAAACGAAGAAAGAGCGGAACAGCCCATTACTTTTTCTTGGTATATATAATAATGAGAAGAGAATCGGTGATGATCGGTTCGGCACTCCTGCTTATCGTATAGAAACAACGGTAAAAACAGAAATATAAAAGTAAATGAACAGTGCCGGAAAGAGAAGTGGGTGCAGTTTTCGCTTTCCCTCTCCGGACACGGATTTTAGCGGTAGAATTCCAGTTCGTTTCTTAATGAACGCACTTCCTGTTGCAGAAGTTCTATACGTTCCAGCATGTGGTGAATGGCGTCGATTCCTGCAATATTGATGGACAAGTCATAATATAAATGCGTGTAACGCTCCAGTTCCGCTAGTTGGGATGTGGGGAGGTAGCGTTCCTCGTCAATCACCCGGACTTCGATCAGTCCGTCTTCTTCCAGTTCCATAATGAACGACGGGTCCACATGGCAACGGTCGCAAAAATCGTTGATAATAATTAAATCGGTCTGCATAATCCTTCTCTTTTTTTAATTGCTACTATCTTTTAATTGGCGGAACAGCTCTTTCTGATGTTCGGTCAGGTTGCTAGGAATGGTGACATTATAAGTTACTATCAGATCGCCAAATTTGCCTTCTTCCTTGTAAACAGGAAAGCCTTTGCCTTTCAAACGGACTTTGGTTCCGTTCTGGGTTTCAGGTTTTACTTTCAGTTTTACCTTGCCGTTCAGTGTGTCCACGGTTTCTTCACCACCCAGTACGGCGGTGTAGAGGCTAAGCGGAGCATGGATATATAAATCATTTCCCAGACGTTTGAATACAGGATCGTCTGGAATGACAAAGGTGATGTACAGATCGCCTGCAGGACCACCGTTTACCCCCGGTGCACCATGACCACGCAATTTGATAGTCTGTCCGTTGGCTATACCTGCCGGAACAGTGATACGTATGTTCTTTCCGTTTACATTAAGCACTTGTTTGTGTGTTTCGGCGGCTTCACGCAATGAAAGTTGTAATTCAGCATTATAGTCCTGTCCACGGAATCCGGCGCTTCGTCCGCCGTTTGCACCGCCACGATGCCCGAACAGTTCTTCAAAGAAATCAGAGAAACCACCTGCGCTGCCACCGAAATGTGCACCGGTGAATTCTTCTCCTCCATTGCCGGAATACCAGTAACTGCCGTTACCGTCCGTACCGAATCCGCTTCCGGCTCCGCCAAACCCTCCGAATCCACCAGCACCTCCATATTGTTGCTTTTGTTTTTCAAATTCGTCGGCATGTTTCCAGTGTTCCCCGTATTCGTCGTATTTCTTACGTTTTTCCGGGTCACTCAGTACTTCGTTGGCTTCATTTATCTCCTGAAACTTATCTTTGGCTCCAGGATCATTCGGATTCAAGTCAGGATGGTATTTGCGGGCCAGCTTACGGAAAGCCTTCTTGATATCATCTTGGGTGGCGCTTTTGTCCACTCCCAATACTTTGTAATAGTCTATGTAAGCCATATTATATATTTGTTAAATTTCATCTGCTTTAAGAGAAACAAAATACATGCCAATTGGTTGTGTTCTGTTTTTATTTTATTATCTTTGCAGCGAATTTTTAGAAATTATTCTAAAGGAAATGAGGGGATTGGCAATCATATTCAGGTTTTTTATGCTATTAGTCCTGCTGCTTCCTGTGGTTGCTCTGTGTCCTGTGAAGGCGGAAACGACCTCGGAAGGGCCTATCCTTATTGTCACTTCTTATAATCCCGAAACGCGTAGTATTTCTGACAACCTGTCTGCTTTTATGGATGAATACAGACAGCGTGGCGGCAAGTATACTCCGATCATAGAGAGTATGAACTGCAAGAATTTGTCCGAGGCCTATCTGTGGAAATCGCGTATGGCCTCCATCCTTGGTAAGTATAAGGGGAAAAACCGTCCGTCACTGGTTATATTGTTGGGGCAGGAGGCATGGTCGGCTTATATCTCACAAGACACAGAGATAGCTAAAAAGACTCCGTCTATCTGTGGCATGGTCAGTGTCAACGGACTGGTATTGCCCGATGATAGTATCGACACGCGGGTATGGGAACCTGAAAGTAAGAATATTTATACGGATTTCAGTGATTATAATATTGTTGCCGGTTATGTATATGAATATGATGTCGATAAAAACATAAAGCTGATGCGTCGTTTTTATCCTGATATGCGCCGTGTGGCATTTATATCGGATAATACCTATGGCGGGTTGTCTATGCAAGCCTTGGTTAAAAAGGAGATGAAGAAGTACCCCGATTTAGAAACAATTTGGCTGGACGGCCGTACAGAAACCTTTATGGAAGTGAGTGAAAGGATGCGCAGGTTGCCTCAAAATACGTGTGTGTTATTGGGAACATGGCGTGTAGACTGTACGGAGAGTTATGTTATTGGTAATACGACTTATATGCTGCGCGATGCGAATCCCACCCTGCCTGTGTTTACTATTGCATCTGTGGGGCTGGGACATTGGGCATTGGGAGGATATACTCCCGAGTACCATGCGGTAGGAAAGAATATAGGCGCGGTTACTTATGATTTTTTGGATAAAGGGGATAGAGAAGGGGTGGACTTGTTGACTATTCCCGGAAAATATACTTTTGATATAAAGCGTTTGCATGAATTCAAATTGGATTCATTGAATCTTCCTCAGGGAGCGGTGTTGGTGAACAAGACTCCTTCGTTTTATGAGCAGTATAAATATTGGGTCATAGGGGTTGTTTCGGCGTTCATGTTCCTGATAGCCTGTTTCTTGATAGCCATATATTATATTATCCGTATCAACCACTTGAAACATAATCTGGAAGTATCCGGCGAGGAACTGCTGGTAGCCAAGGAGAAAGCGGAGGAATCCAACAGGCTGAAGACGGCTTTTCTGGCCAATATGAGTCACGAAATACGCACTCCCTTGAATGCCATTGTGGGATTTTCCAGCGTGTTGGTCAGTGATGATTCCTCTCCTGCCGAGAAAGAGCAGTATTGTGATATCATTCAGAAGAATTCCGATTTGTTGTTGCACCTCATAAATGATATTCTGGACATCTCGCGCATGGAATCCGGAAGGATAAAATTCGTATGGGAAGAATGTGATGTGGTAGAGTTGTGTCAGACGGCTTTGTCTACAGTGGAGTATGGACGCAAGACCAGTGCTTTGTTTCTGTTTGAAACTCCTGTGCCTTCGCTGGTTGTCAAGACGGATGCCCAGCGTCTGAAGCAGGTGTTGATTAATTTGCTGTCCAATGCCGCAAAATTTACTCCGTCCGGTTCTATCAAACTGACGGTTGCCATAGACAAACAGCATCAGCAGTTGGAATTGTCAGTGTCGGATACCGGTTGCGGTATTCCGCCCGATAAGAGTGAAAAGGTATTTGAACGTTTCGAGAAATTGAATGAATATTCCCAAGGTACGGGGCTGGGATTGGCCATTAGCAGGCTGATAATCGAGAATCTGGGAGGTAAGATATGGGTGGACAAGGATTATACCGAAGGCGCCCGGTTTGTATTCACGCATCCTTTGACTAAAAAAGAATAAAGAATAGAGAAATGAAATATAGAATATGTATCAGTGCCCTGCTGTTGTGGGCAGGTATGCAGTTGTCTGCATCCAATAATCAGGAAGAAGTGGTTATCAAGATTATAGAAACCAGTGATGTGCACGGGAATTTCTTTCCGTATAACTTTATCGAACGGAAAGAATGGAGTGGAAGTCTTGCCCGTGTTCATTCCTTTGTGAAAGAACAGCGTGAGAAATATGGGGATAATTGCCTGTTGATGGATAATGGGGATATCCTGCAAGGTCAGCCTACAGCTTACTATTATAATTTTATGGATACCGTGTCTACTCATGTTGCGGCGGATATGATGAATTATATGGGATATGTGGTAGGTAATATGGGTAACCATGATGTAGAGACGGGGCATGCGGTGTACGACCGTTGGATAAGACAGTGCGATTTTCCGGTACTGGGGGCTAATATAATAGACAATGCCACTGGAAAACCTTATCTGAAACCCTACGAGGTGTTGGAGCGCGACGGAGTGAGGATAGCGGTTCTGGGTATGATTACTCCGGCCATTCCTTCATGGTTGCCGGAGAAATTATGGAGTGGTCTGCATTTTGAGGAAATGGAGCCCTGCGCACGCAAATGGGTGAAGATTATAAAGGAAAAAGAGAATCCTGATGTCATTGTGGGATTGTTTCATGCCGGAAAGTCGGGCAACGTGTTGGGACAGGTGGTGGAAGATGCCTCTATGGATGTAGCCAAACGGGTTCCGGGCTTTGATGTGGTGCTGATGGGGCACGACCATACTAGGGAATGTGTAAAGGTGCAGAATGTGGCAGGAGACAGTGTGCTGGTCATTGACCCGGCAAACAATGCCAATGTAGTTTCGGATGTGACCCTGACCGTAACAAAGAAAGACGGGAAAGTAGTGGAGAAGTCGGTGGAAGGTAGATTGGCGGATATGAACAAGTATCCTGTCAGCCGGGAGTTTATGGATAAGTTTGCCCCTCAATACAAGGCTGTAAATGACTTTGTATCCCGTAAAATCGGTACAATTTCACGTACCATCACAGCGAAGGATGCTTATTTCGGTTCTTCTCCTTTCATAGACCTGATTCATCAGTTGCAATTGGAAATTTCGGGTGCTGAAGTGTCTTTCTGTGCTCCGTTGTCCTTCCGGGCAGAGATTAAAGAAGGAGACATCTATGTGAGTGATATGTTCAATTTGTACAAGTACGAGAACATGCTGTATGTGATGGAACTTTCGGGCAAGGAAATTAAAGATTTTCTGGAAATGGCATACGCCATCTGGACTAATCAGATGAAGAGTTCCGAGGACCACCTGATGCTTTTCAAGGAGCCGGTAGAGAAGGGGAAGCGTGCTAATTTCAAGAATTTCAGCTTTAACTTTGACTCTGCCGCAGGCATTAATTATACGGTGGACGTGACCAAGCCGGCAGGAGAGAAAATCACGATTCAGAGCATGTCGGACGGGACTCCTTTCAGTATGGATAAGGTTTATAAAGTGGCTTTGAATTCTTACCGTGGGAACGGTGGCGGAGATTTACTGACTCTTGGAGCTGGAATTTCCAAGGAAGATTTGGCAAAACGTATTATTTTTGCAACCGATAAGGATTTGCGTTATTATCTGATGCAATATATTGAGCAGGAAAAAGTGCTGCATCCTCATGCTATGCACCAGTGGAAGTTTATTCCGGAGGAATGGACTGTGCCTGCCGCGAAAAAAGACTATCAATTGTTGTTTGGCGAGGAAAAGAAATAAATAGTTGAGCAAGAGAAGGTACATAGTAGCCCCGTTATTACTGCTGGCGCTGTTTTTAACGTATCAGGTAAGCATCACTTTGTTTACCCACGTTCATATTGTGAACGGGGTGATGATTGTGCACTCTCATCCTTCGTCCGAAAAACACCATACGCATACCACAGGACAGGTAATCTCAATTGCTCATCTGAGCACTATCCAGACTCTGGAGCCCGGGGGGCAGACAGAGATGACTGTATTCCGTCCTGTGTTGTATGTTTTGGAATACAAGACAAATACTTTCCGCGCGAAAGTGCTTTGTGCGCAATGTATCCATTTGCGCGCTCCTCCTTTTTATTGCTGAAACATAAGGTATATCTGTTGACGGGATACATTCGGATAATCCGTTCAACAGATGCGGATGTGCTTTTGCCGTAGAGCTGCACACATTCTTTAATTGAATAAACCGAAACATTTTAGTAATAGAAAAAATAGATGAAACAATATATTCTGTTACTCGTGCTCATGGTGATGGGTGCGGGTATCCATGCGTATGCAGAAGATGTAAATCCTGTGAAGGAAGGAAATGTGATTTCAGGTCATGTAGTGGAAAAAGGCACGGAGAACAGCCTTCCGTATGCTACCATATTGATTGTGGAAACCGGGCAAGGTACGGTGAGTAACGAGGACGGGGAGTTCCGTTTCAAGAAGGTTCCGGCAGGAAAGTACACATTGAGAGTTCAGCTACTGGGCTATGAGACACAGGAAAAGAAAGTGACCGTCAGTAACGACTTCACGGTAGATGTTCATTTTTTGATGAGTGACGAAAGTATTATGACGGACGAGGTAGTCGTATCGGCCAATCGCAATGAAACAAGTCGCAAGGTGGCTCCGGTGGTAGTCAATGTGATGAATGCCAGGCTTTTCGAATCGGTGAATTCTACCGATTTGGCTAAATCCTTGAATTACCAGTCGGGGTTGCGTGTGGAGAACAACTGCCAGAACTGCGGCTTCCCTCAAGTGCGTATCAATGGGCTGGAAGGACCTTATTCTCAGATTCTTATCAATAGCCGTCCGGTAGTCAGTGCTCTGTCCGGTGTGTATGGCTTGGAGCAGATTCCGGTGAATATGATAGAGCGTGTAGAGGTTGTCCGCGGAGGAGGGTCGGCCTTGTTTGGTGCTAATGCAGTGGGCGGAACCATCAATATCATCACGAAAGACCCCATCAACAATTCATTTCAGGTTTCTTCAACAATGTCCAATATGAACGGCAAGGTGTGGGAACAGTATATGGGAGCCAATGCCTCTTTGGTGTCAAAAGACAATACGTATGGCATCGCTTTGTATCAGTCTTATCGGAACCGTAATCCGTATGATGCGGACGGGGACGGTTTCTCGGAGTTGGGAAAGCTGAATATGAATACATTCGGGCTGCGCACCTATTACCGTCCTACGCAGTTCAGCCGTATCAGTCTGGAATATCATACCACGAATGAGTTCCGCCGCGGAGGGAATAAATTTGATTTGCAGCCGCACGAAACGGATATCACCGAACAGACCAAGCACGTTATCAATAGTGGCGGATTGAGTTATGATCTGTTTTGGAAAGAATACAAGCATAAGCTTTCTTTCTATTCTTCCATCCAGCATACCGACCGTAACAGTTATTATGGTGCGCAACAGGATGCGAATGCATACGGAAAGACAAAAGATCTGACTTGGGTGGCAGGCGGCATGTATGTGGGTAATTTTGAGAAAGTTTTATTCTCTCCTGCTACTTTTACCGCCGGGCTGGAGTATCAGAACAACTCCCTGCACGATGTTATGACCGGTTATCACCGTGATATGAAACAGGATGTGCGCATTGCCAGCGCTTTTGTGCAGAACGAATGGAAAATGAATCAGTTTGTATTCCTGGCCGGCTTCCGTCTGGATGACCATAACCTGATTGACAATCCCATCTTCAGCCCCCGTCTGAACCTGCTCTATAAGCCCAGTGACAAACTACAGGCGCGCATCACTTGGTCCACCGGTTTCCGTGCGCCGCAGGCTTATGATGAAGACTTGCACGTTACGGCAGTAGGAGGTGAGGGCGTGCTTATCAAGTTGGCGGAAGGGCTGAAGCCTGAGCATTCTAACAGCATCAGCGGCTCCATTGACTGGACGGCGAATATCGGTCATTTCCAGACCAATTTGTTATTGGAAGGATTCTATACCGGATTGGATGACGTGTTTGTACTGGAGGATATGGGCCATGACCAGAATGGTAACAAGGTGAAGGAGCGTCGTAACGGTAACGGGGCACGTGTGTATGGCGTGAATCTGGACGGAAAGATTGCACATGGACGTGATGCGGCTTTACAGGTGGGCTTCACGGTGCAGCGCAGCGAATATACTGAGCTGGAGGCATGGAGTGAGAATCCTGAGGTAGCGCCGGTGAAGCGGATGCCCCGTACTCCTGACTATTACGGTTATTTCACATTGACATCTGCTCCGTTCAAGAATTTCGACTGCTCCTTGTCCGGTGTGTACACAGGCCGGATGCATGTGCCGCATTTCGCACCGACAGAGTTGCCCGAGGAATATATAGGACAATATATCGCTAAAGATGAAATGGTGCATACTCCTGATTTCTTTGATTTGAATGTGAAACTGAATTATACGTTTGTATTGAATGACCATATCAAGTTGCAATTGAACGGTGGAGTGCAGAATATCTTTAATGCTTTCCAAAAGGATTTGGACAAAGGTGGTTATCGTGACTCGGGTTATTTCTATGGGCCTACACAGCCTAGAACGTATTTTGTGGGGATCAAGATTACGAATTGAATAATCTGCTGATTGGTCAATGTGCTAATATGTCAATGGGTTACGCTTTGTTCCACATGGCACATTAGCACATTGTCACATTGACAAATTAGCAGATTGATTTATTATCAACTACTGACAAGTGACTATACTTTTCTGTAATCCGGAATCCCGGATCGGGATAATTATATAAGGGGAAGCGGTGTTCTGTTTCTCCTTCCATATATTTCCACAGACTGGCATATTCTTCTTTCTTCTCGCCCATTTCCTGCAATTGCAGCATATATTGCCAGATAGACTTGTTTTCCTTGATGTATATTTTTTTCATCTGATGAATAATCGGACTATGCTGGCGGGTTGGGTCATGGTCAAATTCCAGTATCCGTTTTCCCTCTTTTGTCATACCGATAGTTACGAAAGTCATGCTCTTGCCTATACCCGGCAGGTTCAGTACGTTGCGGTCTGTTGCTACGAAAGGAATCTGATGGAAGGTGCAGAAACGCTGTACGGCTGCCGCACGGTCTTTACTGTTTCTCAACAGGTTCAAAAACTCCTTTTCTTGCTCTGCGGAGAGTTTTCCCCATACCTTTTCCTCTTCTTTCTCCTGCAAGGAGCGGCTGTTCGGTGTGAATACGGCATAATTCTCCTCAAATCCTTTTACCGAGAAGGTGTAATAGCATAGTACACCCAGCCCATTCAATACTTTGCGCAGTTTGGCGGTGTGTCCGCGACGGGAAGCAGCCACATTATATACTAACTGGTTGGTGATAGTCCACCCGGCTGCCAGTATCTTGCGGATAGCTTCACGCGCTTCGGGTGTTACTTCCAGCGGAGTCTGGAAATGCGTTTGAATCAGAAATTGGCTGACTCCTACGGCAGATGCCTTTTCTTTGAACTCGCGTAAGATTTCCAATAGCTCGTCATTGATTCGCATGGGCAGATATACCGGGAGCCGGCTGCCCAAGCGTACTCGTTGCAGTTCCGCATATTTCTCTCCTTCGGCGCGGTGCAGGTTTGCGTTCCGTTTGCGGACAGCCATTTTGTAGACGGCTTTCAGTATATTGCGCAGGGTCTTGTTCTGGCTCATCAATGCATCGCCTCCTGTAATCAGGATATCCCTGAGCTGAGTGTCGTTCTCGAAATATTCCATCAGTTTTCTCAACCTCTTGTCCCAGCTCTCTTTCGGCTTCAATTCCTCGAAGTTGAAGTTCAGACGTTCACTTTGAAAGTCGTACATGCGCTGGCAGGATGCACATAGGCCGCCGCAGGCACGTCCCATCGAGTCGGGGATAAGAATGGCCACATCGGGATAACGGCGGTGAATGTTGTGTCCGTCCGGCAGCAGCCATCCGGCAGCGTTGGGCTTTCCGTCCTCTACTGCATCTTCTTTTTCCCATGCGTGGATGTTACCGTAAGTTTCTACCAATTGGGAAGAGTACAAGATATAGCTGCGTATGGCTTCGTCATCATATCCTTTTCCGGTAGGATTCAATAATGACAAATAATAAGGGGTGATGAAGACAGGCATTCCTTTCTTGCGTGCTTTGTGATAAAGCTGCAAGGTTTCTTCGGACAGGGAGTTGCCTAGCATCCGGTTCAGTTCGGTAGGGTTTTTTACGGCCATTGCCAGATGAAAACGGGCTTCGTTCCACCATTGGCAGACCAGCCGGCGTTTGTCCTCTTCCGTGCTTCCTTCGGGAAAAAGGTAGCGGCTGGAGGGTGCGTGTCTGTTTTCTATTTTCTGGATAAGAAGGGAGATGATACGTTCTTTGTTTTGTCGGCGGATAGCCCGGACATCCTCATTCAGTCCGCTGGGCCAGCGTTTCATCCACTGTTGCACTTGTTTTTCATCAGGTAGCTCCTCTTCTTCGTGATAAAGCCGGTCGAACTGGTGATACAGGTCAATCCATAAATCAACGGAAATCTCTTCATTGATGATACGATTCGTTAAAAACTTCCAAAGCAGTGAGATGGTTTCTATTTTAATCTCCTGTTCTGTAGAGGCTTCGTAAATGGTTTTTCCATCGTTATCTATCAGTCTTTTAATTTGCCTTGCGGCAGCAGGATTGTAAATAGGACCGGATAATAGATAATCGTTCAGCTTGTTTTTGAAAGCTGTTTCATCCTGGCTTTCTGAAGCCAATGAAGTGAGTTGGGTTAATCGGGTTTCGAATAGTGTTTTAATGCCATGGGTGGATAACATCTTATTCTTTTGTTTCATAAGCAAACGGTTGTTAAGAAAGTGAATACTATAAATAACATATTTCTCGTAGAAAAGTTATCAAACTGTTAACTTCATGCTGCTAATATAGTAAAAAAGCTTCTTTTATGCAAATTCATTAACAAAAAGACTCTTTTTATAAATAGCATTATTTTATAGAGTACATTTGCTTTGTGCTTTCGTCTTTTTTTAAAGCCCGGAGCTTTTATCGGGAAACGAAGAAATTCGTAGTTTTGTAGAGCTTTGCTTGTTTGCAGGTCAATCAAGCTGAAGAGAAACCTCATTTTAATAAATGGAAAAACAACATAGAAGTAAATAAATGGAACTGAAACAACTTTTTACCTTTGCAGCAGCCTGTTCGCTGGCACTTTCGGTATCGGCGCAAGATAGAGTACACTATACAGGCACGGAGCTGTCTAACCCTACCTGTCATGACGGGCAATTGTCACCCGTGGTAGGGGTACACAATATTCAGGTGATGCGTGCCAACCGGGAACATCCTGCACCCGATAACGGCAATGGATGGACATACAATCATCAGTCCATGTTGGCTTATTGGAACGGACAATTCTATATGCATTATCTTTCCGATCCTTCGGACGAGCATATTCCTCCCTCACAAACTTTCCTGATGACCTCGAAAGACGGTTATCACTGGACAAACCCGGTGACCCTTTTCCCTATCTACCGGGTTCCCGATGGCTATACCAAGCCCGGACGCACAGACAAGGCAAAAGATCTGGATGCCATCATGCATCAGCGTGTAGGCTTTTATGTGTCAAAGAGCGGCCGACTGATAGCCATGGGAAACTATGGCGTGGCGCTGGACAAGAAAGATGATCCGAATGACGGGAACGGAATAGGCCGTGTAGTTCGCGAAATTAAAAAGGACGGTTCCTTCGGCCCCATTTATTTCATTTATTATAACCATGCGTTCAATGAAAAGAATACCTCTTATCCTTATTTTAAACGGAGTAAAGACAAGGAGTTTGTAAAAGCCTGTCAGGAGATTCTGGATAATCCCCGCTACCGTATGCAGTGGGTGGAGGAAGCCGACCGCAATGACCCGTTGATTCCTTTACACAAAGAATACAAAGCGTATTGTGACTATACCTTGCCCGACGGCCGTTTGGTAAGCCTGTGGAAACACGCCCTGACTTCCATCAGCGAGGATGGCGGAAATACATGGGCGCAACCGGTAGAACGTGCGAAAGGTTTCGTAAACAGTAATGCGAAGATATGGGGGCAACGTTTGAGTGACGGTACATACGCCACGGTGTATAATCCTTCCGAGTTCCGCTGGCCACTGGCTATTTCGCTGAGTAAGGACGGCCTGGAATATACCACTTTGAACCTGGTGCACGGCGAGATTACGCCGATGCGTTACGGAGGTAATTATAAATCATTCGGTCCTCAGTATGTACGGGGTATTCAGGAAGGTAACGGGACTCCTCCCGATGGTGATTTATGGGTGACTTACAGTATGAATAAAGAGGATATGTGGGTGTCTCATATTCCTGTGCCTGTCCGCGCACATGCCAGCGAGCATGCTGACGACGATTTTGCCGGCTACAAAGATTTGAGCGAACTGACCGACTGGAATTTGTATTCCTTGCAGTGGGCTCCCGTATCACTGGATGGAAAATGGCTGGTGCTGCAAGACAAGGACTTATTCGATTATGCCCGTGTGGAGCGTAAGATACCTGCTACAAAAGAACTGAAAGTATCTTTCGAACTGATGGCGGAACAGAACGATAAAGGACTTTTGCAGATAGAATTTTTGGATGAAAACGGCATTGCCTGTTCCCGTCTGGAACTGACTCCCGATGGACTTTTCCGTGCCAAAGGAGGTGCGCGGTTTGGTAATTTGTTGAAGTATGAACCGGGCAAGACGTATAAGGTAGAAGTGGAGCTTTCTGTTGCCAACCGCATGGTAATTGTCTATGTGGATGGAAAGAAAGTGGGGCAACGTATGTTCTTTGCGCCCGTTCCGGCCATCGAGAGAGTGATGTTCCGGACCGGAGCGCAACGGACTTATCCTACGGTGGATACCCCGGCGGACTGGTATGGCATTCTGCCGGATGCGGGTGAGCAGGAACCCTTGTGCACCTATCGTATAGCCAACTTTAAGACGGCTTCTGCTGATAAGGATGCCGGTGCGGCTTTCTTGAAATATAAGGATTTCAAGCCCTATGTGGATTATTTCAACAGCATGGAGGATGAGAATATAGCCCAGGCTATTCCCAATGCCCGTGCATCTCAATGGATGGAAGAAAACATTCCTCTTTTCGAGTGCTCTCAAAAGAACTTCGAGGAAATGTATTATTATCGTTGGTGGACGCTGCGCAAGCACATCAAGGAAACTCCGGTGGGCTATGGTATGACCGAATTTCTGGTAAACCGTTCGTATGCCGATAAATACAATCTGATAGCTTGTGCCATCGGTCATCATATTTATGAGAGCCGCTGGTTGCGTAATCCGGAATACTTGAATCAGATTATCCATACTTGGTATCGGGGTAACGAAGGAGGCCCGATGGCCAAAATGACCAAGTTTAGCTCGTGGAATGCGGATGCGGTACTGGGACGTTACATGGTCGATGGAAACAAGGAGTTTTTGTTGGATATGGTAAAGGATTTGGAAGCGGAATATGCCCGTTGGGAAAAGACAAACCGCCTGCCCAATGGACTTTATTGGCAGGGAGATGTGCAGGATGGTATGGAAGAATCCATCAGCGGAGGCCGTCGTAAGCAATATGCCCGTCCCACTATCAACAGTTATATGTATGGCAATGCCAAAGCACTCTCTCTTATCGGCATCATGACAGGAGATGAGGGCATGGCCATGAAATATGGATTGAAAGCCGATTCCATTAAAACATTGGTACAGGATAAGTTGTGGAACACAGACCATCATTTCTTTGAAACGATGCGTGGAGATGCGTCCGCCGAGGTACGCGAGGCTATCGGCTATATCCCTTGGTATTTCAATTTGCCGGATGCTTCTTCCAAATACACTGTGGCATGGAAGGAAGTGATGGACGAGAAAGGTTTTTCCGCACCTTACGGACTTACCACTGCCGAGCGCCGTCATCCTGAGTTCCGCACGCATGGCGTAGGTAAGTGTGAATGGGATGGGGCTATCTGGCCGTTTGCATCTGCACAGACTTTGACCGCAATGGCCAATTTCATGAATAATTATCCTCAGACTGTATTGACAGACAGCGTGTATTTCCATCACATGGAACGCTATGTGGAGTCGCAGCATCACCGTGGCCGCCCCTACATAGGCGAGTATCTGGATGAGGTGACCGGTTATTGGTTGAAAGGAGATCAGGAACGCAGCCGTTATTACAATCATTCTACTTTTAATGATTTGATGATTACCGGTTTGATAGGGCTCCGTCCGCGCATGGATAACACAGTGGAGGTGAATCCGTTGATTCCCGAAGGAAAGTGGGATTATTTCTGTTTGGATAATGTGTTGTATCATGGCCGTAACCTCACTATTTTGTGGGATAAGGACGGCAGCCGTTACCAGCGTGGAAAAGGTCTGCATATCTATGTGGATGGAAAGGAAGTGGGACACGCCGATACATTGACCCGTGTCCTTTGTGAGAATGTGCTATAAATTTGAATAAAGGGGATGTCTTAAGATAATAAACAGACTGTTGAAAGAAAAATGAATTACAGAAAATTCTTAATAGCCGCTTTGTTAGTTATGTCTTTCGCCGTGCAGGCGAAAGACATAACTGTTACCCGCCTGACGTGTGAGATGCGCGACGGAAGAGTGACCACCTCTGATACCCCTCGTTTGGGATGGCAGATGAGTTCGCCGGAAAATGGCACGCGGCAGACCGCTTATGAGATAGAGATTCGGGATGTATGGGCAGGAAAAGTAGTCTGGAACAGCGGCAAAGTAAAATCCGCTCAAAGCCAGTTGGTTTCCTGTGCGGATGCGGTCTTGGAGAAGGACAGGCATTATACTTGGCGTGTCCGTGTCTGGGATGAGGCTGATACGCCTTCGGCATGGAGTGCCCCCTCTGATTTCAGTATCCTGACTTCCGAAGCGGCTTTCGCCGGCAGTGAATGGATTGGGGCCATTACCCGTAAGGATGCCCGCATACCCGAAGGTCGGAAATATCATGGCAGTGAACTGAAAAAGCCTGAGGCAAAGGCCGCCTGGGATGCTGTGGATACTTTGGCAAAGAAAAGTATTTATCTGCGCCGTGAGTTCCATGTGGCAAAGAAAGTGAAAGACGCCACGGCGTATGTATGTGGCTTGGGCTTTTATGAATTTTCGCTGAATGGAGAAAAAGTGGGAGACAGCGAATTTGCCCCTCTTTGGAGCGACTATGACAAAAGTGTCTATTATAATACTTATGATGTCACCTCGCAAGTGAAGAAAGGCGGTAACGCCATCGGAGTCCTGCTGGGAAATGGATTTTACAATGTGCAAGGCGGCCGCTATCGTAAACTGCAAATCAGTTTCGGCGCTCCCACGCTTCGTTTTCGGATGGTGGTGAATTATGAAGACGGAACCAGTGAAACGATTGTTTCCGGAAAGGACTGGAAGTACGATTTCAGTCCCGTACTGTTCAATTGCATCTATGGCGGAGAAGATTATGACGCCCGCCGTGAGCAGAAAGGCTGGAACATGTTCGGTTTTAAAGAGCAGGATTGGCATCCTGTCGTGATTCAGGAAGCCCCCAAAGGGGTGCTTCGTCCGCAGATAGCGCAACCGGTAAAGATCATGGAGCGTTATGATATCCGGAAAGTGACCAAGCTCACCGCTGAACAGATAACAGCCGCCTGCAAGTCAACCAAACGGACGGTGGCCCCGTCTGCCTTTGTGCTGGATATGGGACAGAACCTGGCCGGTTTCCCCGAAATTACCGTCCGTGGAAAGAAAGGGCAGAAAATAACCTTGCTTGTATCCGAATCCCTGACGGACGAAGGAGCTTGCAATCAGCGTCAGACCGGCAGACAACATTATTATGAATATACTTTGAAAGGGGAGGGAGTGGAGACTTGGCATCCTCGTTTTTCTTACTATGGCTTCCGGTATATTCAGGTGGAAGGCGCTGTGCTGAAAGGGCAGAAGAATCCCTTCCGTCTTCCGGTGATCCAGAAGATACAGTCGTGCTTTGTTTATAACTCGGCTCCTAAAATATCCACCTTCGAATGCTCCAACCGCATATTCAATGATGCCCACCGGCTGATAGAGAAAGCGGTGCGAAGCAATATGCAGTCCGTGTTTACGGATTGTCCGCACCGGGAGAAACTGGGCTGGCTGGAACAGGATCATTTATGCGGTCCCGGTTTACTGTACAATTATGATTTGACGGGCTTTGTTCCTCAGACTCTTCAGAACATAGCCGATGCACAGCATGCCAATGGCGCGGTTCCTACCACTGCTCCGGAATATGTGGTGTTCGAGGGCCCCGGTATGGATGCTTTTGCCGAATCTCCCGAATGGGGATGTACCTTTGTGGTATTACCCTTCATGTATTATGAGACGTATGGGGATGATTCATTGATCAGAAAATATTATAACGGAATGCGTCGTTACATTGATTACCTCACTACCCGTGCCGATAATGGAATTGTTTCTTTCGGATTGGGTGACTGGTATGATTATGGAGATTTCCGGGCCGGTTTCTCGCGTAATACGCCTGTTCCTCTGGTGGCTACCGCCCATTATTATATGGTTGTACGCTATCTGGCGGAAGCTGCGCGTATGCTGGACAACCGGTATGATGTGGCCTGTTACACCCGTTTGAGCGAGGAAATCAAGGAGGCATTCCATCGGGAGTTTTATCACAAGGACACTCGTCAGTATGGTACGGGAAGCCAGTGCAGCAATGCCTTGCCTTTGTTCCTGGGAATGGTTCCCGCCGATGACAGACAGGCGGTGCTTGATAATCTGGTAGCGGATATAAAACGCCACGGCAACCGGCTGACCACCGGTGATGTGGGTAACCGTTATCTGTTCCAGACTTTGGCGCGTAACGGGTTGAATGAACTGATGTACACCATGCACAACCATGAAGAAGCACCCGGCTATGGTTTCCAGCTGAAATTCGGAGCTACCACGCTGACCGAGCAATGGGACCCGCGGCAAGGTTCTTCGTGGAATCACTTTATGATGGGGCAGATTGATGAATGGTTCTTCAACTCGCTGGCGGGTATCCGCACCGTTGAGGGAAAACCGGGAATGAAGGAAATAGAAATACGTCCCCGTCCGGTAGGCGATTTGACATACGTCCGTGCCTCTACCCAAACCTTGTACGGAAAAGTAGCGGTAGACTGGACCCGCGAGAATGGAGTCTTTACATTAAAAGTAACGATACCTGTAGGGTGTACGGCACGCGTATTCCTTCCCGATGAAAAAGAGCCGAAGATAGTGGAAAGCGGAACTTATTCTTTTAAGAAATAAACGCGGTTTTCATAGGAAAAGCCCCCTGAGGGTATTTGGTAAAACTAAAATAAAATAATGAACGATATGAATAAACGTACCTTTTTAAGTCTGTTACTATGTGTTTGCTGTCTGTCTTTTCTGCATGCGGAGCGTGTGGATATGCAGCAGGCAGGTGCCGATGTGCAAGGCAGGAAACTGAACACAGCATTGATTAATTCCACCATCGACCGCCTGAACGCCCATGGTGGAGGAACCCTCTTTTTCCCCGCAGGAACTTATCTCACCGGTTCCATCCACATGAAAAGTAACATCACTCTGGAACTGGAAGCAGGAGCCACCTTGAAATTCTCGGAGAACTTTGACGACTTCCTCCCTTATGTGGAAGTGCGTCATGAGGGAATCATGATGAAAAGTTTCCAACCGCTGATTTATGCCGTGGATGCAGAGAACATCACCATCAAGGGTGAAGGGACACTGGACGGACAGGGCAAAGCATGGTGGACGGAATTTTTCCGCGTCCTTGTAGACCTCCGGGACAACGGCAAGAGAAACATCAACAAGTACCAGCCCATGTTCGAGAAGGAAAACGACCTGAAAGCCCTTTACGCCGAAACCAACGAAGACTGGCACGGCACATTGGACCGTCGTTTCTTCCGTCCCCCTTTCATACATCCCATCCGTTGCAAGAATGTACGGGTAGAGGGCGTGAAGATTATCAACTCTCCCTTTTGGACCGTAAATCCTGAGTTTTGCGATAATGTGACCATTAAAGGCATTACCATCCACAATGTGCCTTCCCCCAATACGGACGGCATCAACCCTGAGTCTTGTAAGAACGTACACATCAGCGACTGCCACATTTCGGTAGGCGACGACTGCATCACCATCAAATCCGGACGTGACCTGCAAGCACGTAAACTGGGCGTTCCTTGCGAGAATATCACGATTACCAATTGCACCATGTTGAGCGGACACGGTGGTGTAGTTATCGGCAGCGAGATGAGTGGGGGAGTGAAGAAAGTGACCATCAGCAATTGTGTCTTTGACGGAACCGACCGGGGGATTCGTCTGAAATCCACCCGTGGTCGCGGAGGCATTGTAGAAGATATCCGTGTAAGCAATATTGTGATGAGTAACATCAAGAAAGAGGCTATCGTCCTCAATCTGAAATATAGCAAGATGCCTGCCGAACCGAAGAGTGACCGTACTCCGGAATTTCGTAATATCTATGTGTCGGGTGTGACGGTCCGTGATGTGAATACCCCCATTATGGTGGTAGGCCTTCCCGAAGCGCCTATTACCGGTATTGTGATGCGTGATGTGTATATTCAGAATGCCAAGCAACGCTGTGTTTTTGAAGACTGCAAGGACTTGGTGCTGGATGATGTGTATGTGGATGGTAAAGAAATAAAATAGACTTCCCGATGAAGAAACAACTATTATGGTGCATGGCGGCACTCTCTTTTTCCGCTGCATCTGCACAAACTTATGAAACCCGGTTCGCACGTCCGTTATCCGATGTGTTGAATGACGTTGCCGCCCGTTTCCAGGTCCGCTTGAAATATGACGTGGATACGGTGGGGCGTGTGCTTCCGTATGCCGATTTCCGTATCCGGCCTTATTCATTGGAGGAAACGCTGACCAATGTGCTTTCCCCCTTCGATTATAAATTCGTAAAGCAAAGTGACAAGGTATATAAGTTGAAACCTTACGAATACGCCCGCCGCACGGATGCCGACGGAGAAAAAATGCTGGCATACCTTAGTGGTTTATATAGTGATAAAAGTCAATGGGAACAGCGCAGGGAGATTCTCCGCAAAGAGGTGCGCCAACGTCTGGGACTGGATGATATGCTGGGGAAAACAGTGAAGGATGCAAAGCCTGTTCTTTCCAAAATACGCAAATTTGATGGCTATACCGTGCAGAACTTTGCATTGGAAACCTTGCCGGGACTTTATGTCTGCGGTTCAGTCTATGCCCCCCGCACCAAAGGCAAACATGCACTGATTATCTGCCCCAATGGTCATTTTGGACAGGGACGCTACCGCAAAGACCAGCAGCAGCGCATGGCGACTCTGGCACGTATGGGGGCTGTCTGTGTGGATTATGACCTGTATGGTTGGGGTGAATCCGCCTTGCAGGTAGGAGGAAAGGCGCACCATACTGCCGATGCGCACACCATTCAGGCTATGAACGGAATATGGATACTGGACTATATGCTGGCAAACCGTAAAGATATAGATCCTGCATGCATCGGCGTGAACGGTGGTTCCGGCGGAGGAACGCAGACGGTGTTGCTTACCGTCCTGGACGACCGTTTTACAGCTGCCGCCCCTGTGGTCAGTCTGGCCTCTCATTTTGATGGCGGTTGCCCGTGTGAAAGTGGCAAGCCCATCCAGTTGGCAGGTGGAGGAACTTGCAATGCGGAGCTGGCCGCCCTGTTTGCCCCGCGTCCCATGCTGGTGGTTTCCGACGGAGGAGACTGGACAGCCACGGTTCCCCGTTTGGAATATCCTTACTTGCAACGCATCTACGGTTTTTACGGTGCGACGGACAAGGTGAGCAATGTACATTTGCCGCAAGAACGCCATGATTTCGGTCCGAACAAGCGCAATGCGGTTTATGATTTCTTTATAGACGTGTTCGGCCTTGACCGGAACATGCTGGATGAAAGTAAAGTAACCATTGAGCCGGAAAACGCATTGAAGAGCTTTGGTGAGAAAGGTGAGAAACTGCCTGCCGGAGCCTTGAGATATAAAGAATGATTTTGTCGTTTATTTATTAGGTTAAGAGTTAGTGTAGAATCTCCCTCTTGCATAGCCTGTGAAGGTGAGCAAGGGGGAACTTTTTTTAGATATGGGGGATTAATACTTTTTGTCGGGTATATCAGGCCTTGTCATGCGGACTGTTAAGTCTTTTTGTACGGACTGTTACTATAGTCTTCGGCAGTGGACCGTACAGTCTGCTACAGTGGACTGTACGGTCTGCCGTAGTGAAACATACGGACTACTGTCGTAGTCTGTAAAAGGTAACCGTAAGAAATGCTTTAATGGTACTGAAAAAAAGACTTAATGGAGCTGAAGCGATGAATTAACTCTGCATTTATGTTATAATCATCTTTAATTCTCCATCCTTGTGGCGCTTTCGGTCGTTTTCTTGTTTATAGTTGCGGATTCAAACCGGTTTCTACATCGGATTTCAGCCGGGTATAATGGAAAAAGCGGAGGTTATAATAAGATAATGCGTTTCTGTAATATGGCAGCAATCTGTTGTCTCAGTTGCGGGGCGCTGATGGGCTTGGCCATATAGCCGTCGAAGCCGTTTTCCATGGCCCGTTGTTCATCACTGGCATAGGCGAAAGCGGTAACAGCAATGATAGGTACATCCAAGGATAGTTTTCGTATTTCCCGGGTGGCCTCATAGCCATCCATCACCGGCATATTGATATCCATCAGAATTATCTGAGGGGTATGGAGCTTATACAAATTGACCGCCTCTTTTCCATCCCAGGCATGTACCAGGTTATATTCTCGTTTCAAGATAGATTGGAACAGCCGGTAATTGCTCTCATTGTCTTCGGCGATCAGAATGGTCAGCTTGTCTTTTTGCACGGAAATGAGTTGATGCTCTTCCTCTTTCTTGTTCTCTGCAGCGGCAGGCTGGTATGGAATGGTGAACCAGAAAGTGGATCCTTTTCCTTCCTCGGACTCAACACCGATGCGTCCTCCCATGTGCTCTACAATTGTCTGGCAAATGGATAGCCCCAGTCCTGTACCCTGTACAAAAGAGTTCAGTTTGACGAAACGTCCGAATATGGAGTTCACTTTGTCGGCTGGAATGCCGCAACCGGTATCTTTAACATAGAAATAAAGTTCTTTGTCGCATAGTTTGTAGCCGAAGGTGATGCTTCCTTGTGAGGTAAATTTGCTGGCGTTGTTCAGTAAATTGTTCAGTACCTGCATCAGACGGTTCTTTTCCGTTCTTATGAGGCAGGAGGGAAGTCCTTTCTGTACAATCAGTTGAATGCCGTTGCTCTCTGTCCGATAACGGGTAACACTTTCTATCTCGGAGATAATATCATTCAGTTCCACGTTGGAATAACAGAATTCCAGTGTGCCGGCCTCTATTTTCGATAAGTCCAGTATGTCGCTGATTAATTGCAGCAGCAACGTATTGTTACTTTCAATGATATTGATATATTCCTGCTTTTCCTGTTCCTCTTCTGCAGCAGCAAGGATGTTTGAGAAACCGATGATAGCATTTAGCGGAGTGCGTATTTCGTGGCTCATATTGGCAAGAAAAGCGGACTTCAGCCGGTTGGATTCTTCCGCGCGGTCCTTGGCTGAAAGCAGTTCGTCTTCCATTTTCTTCCGTTCAGTTATGACTAGGGAAGATCCTACCAAAGTGAGCGGCATTCCGTTTTCGTCTTTGCTTTCCACAGCTGCCTGCGCCTCTATCCAGTCTATTTTCCATTGTGTTCCGTCATTGGCCAGCACGCGGTATTCCTCTTTTACTTTCTCTATTTTCCCGTCTGCCAGGTCACGGTAGGCCTGTATCACGCGCGGGCGGTCTTCTTTAATGATTTTAGCGAAGTATTGCTCGTCCGAAACGCTCAACTGATCTTCGCTGATGCTTCCCGGCATGGCCGCCATGACAATGGGGCGGTTGAGGTCGCATAAAATGGTATGGTCTTTCAAATTCCATTTCCAAGGTACGATGTTGGCTACTTCCAGTGCCATGGAAAGTTTATGGTTCGTGGCGCTCAGCATTTGCTGCGCATTGTGCAGTTCGGTGCTGTCCATGCAGAACACATCCACTGTGTCCGGTTCGGTAGAGCAATTCAGGACAACATCATAGAAGATGTTGACGGTCTTAAAATAATATGGGAAGGTGATCGATTTCTTTTCTTTTAAGGTGAGTTCCATGAAATGGGTGAATTCCGGCAAGGACTCCGGGAAAATTTCAGAGGCTCTTTTCCCTATCACCTCGGATTTGGGCAAGAAACATCGTTCGAAATAGCGGTTGACATCCATATAAATGCTGTCTGCGATATTCCCTTCTTTGTCCCATATTACCTGTTCTTTCATGTAAAGGATAGGCATATTGTCTATCAGATTGGTATATTGTGTGTTCGTGTCTATTTCATTTTGCTGGGCGCGTCTCAGCGCTTTCAGCATTTGGATGCGTTTTTGCTGTGCCACGGCCATCAGTATAAAAGCAATGAGTACACTTAGGATGATCCATTTATATTTGTTCAGAAAGTTGGCCGGTTTGTCATAGAAAACGGTGTCACCAGGGCATAGGTCGGGATCGAGTCCTTTATTTACCAGTCTTGTGTAGTTGAATGCGGGGTGTGCTTCGTTGGGTTCATAAAAAGGTATGTCGCTGGCTTTCTTCCCATGTAGTATCTCGTCTATCGTTTTCAGTAATTGCCTGGTAAAGATTTGGTCATTATACATGTATCCTCCTACCATGCCGCCGTCATCCATACCTGCATAGCGGATGGTGAACAAAGGGGCGGAGATGCTGGCGATACTTCTGTAGGCATTAATCAGAAAATTGCTTGAAGTGAACGATTCGGTGAACCAGGTGGATACCAGAATGCCTGTGGTCTTGTCTGTTTTACGCACGGCGTTATATAGCTGATGCAGACTGTTGGTACGCGAGGAGATGTATTCGTAATCCATTTGCGGGTATTTGTCTTTAATCAGCTCTCGCAGTTGCTTGTCATATTCCGGATTGGGGTAGATGCCGTCTCCCAGGAAAATCAGTTTCTTCATACCGGGAATCATCCTGCACATCAGTTGCACGTTTTCTTCCAGATAGATGGGGGTGTGCATGTAGGTGAAATTGAACTCTTCTGCCAATTCGCTCATGTGTGTCTTTTCTTCGGGGGTGACTGTATCTCTCTGCCTGTAGAATTTCTCATGGTACACATAGGGGTCGGCTCCGCATACAATGGCAGGTACTTTACCCCATAAAGATTGAATCTCTTCTCTGAAAATCAGGCTCATGCTCCCGATGAATACCAGCAGGCGGGGAGGGGTGGAACCATATTTCGAGGAAAGAATTTCTGGGAATCTCTCGATTTTAGTGGAGTCGCCTACCATAAAAAGATTCAGATGCTCTATGTAAGCGTCCATGTTCTCTATTCCAGCTATTTTATGAACAATGGGGGTGGTGATGCTGTTGCTCCAGGGAGAGGATTCGTTGTAGCTGTTCAGAATCAGAATATAGTTCCCCGTCTCGGTGTTTTCCTGTACATGGGAGGCTTTGCCGATGGTTGCAAAGAGGGTGAATATACAGGTACATATCAGTAACCGTTGTATATGGGCTACACACGTTCTTTTAAGATTTCTGTTCATTATTGATGTCCTACTCTTCTTTTATTATATAGCTACGATGCTTGTGATGCAACAAATGTACTATTAAATTAATGAGTGGACGAAGAAATGGAAATGTTTAACAAATATTAAAAGAGACAGGACGGGATGGAAAGTTTTCGTATAGGCAAATGGGAGATGATTGGATGGGAATTCCTGCCGGCCGATATGGCAGTGGGGCGCGAATGCTGATAAAGGGAGTGGGAGGGGAAGTCATTCTTTTGTTCTATTTCTTTTTTATATAAAGGAATAGTCTTATATTTATCCCGTCATCTTATTTTTGAAAAAGTAGGGGAACATCACTTAATCAGAAGTAGTTATGGAATATCACTTACGTACTAAATTGAATGGAAATATAGCAATGACTTCCTGTTTCCATGAAAACTCCTTTTTGCAGCGTGACAGGAGTCTTTATAAATTTATATGGGTGCGGCATGGAACGTTGGATGTGGAAGTGGATCATGTGGTGATGCATCTGGAAAAAGAGGAAATGATTTCGCTTACTCCTTTGCATCATGTGCAGATAAGGGGAGTGGGCGGTGAATACCTCACTTTTTTATTCAATAGTAACTTTTATTGTATTTACAGGCATGACAGCGAGGTGTCTTGTAACGGATTCCTGTTTAACGGTTCTTCCCGTGTCATGCGTTTGAAGCTTTCGCCTTCCCAGTCGGCCTGTCTTGACAGTATTGTCGATATTTTCAGGGGGGAGTGTGGAATACAAGACAACTTGCAGGAAGAAATGTTGCGTATTATTCTGAAACGTTTCATTATCACTTGTACCCGCATAGCCCGTGAAAAGTTTGATGTGGACCCGGGACGTGAGAACATGTTTGATGTGATTCGTCAGTTTTATGTACTGGTTGACAGTCATTTTAAGGAGAAGAAGCAAGTACAGGATTATGCTGATATGTTGTGCCGTTCTCCCAAGACTATTTCTAATCTCTTTTCCCTTTACGGACTTTCTTCTCCTTTGCGTGTCATTCATGAACGCGTGGATGCGGAAGCCAAGCGCTTGTTGCTTTATACGGGTAAGAGTGCGAAAGAAATCAGTGAGATTCTGGGATTTGAGGATTTGGCTACGTTCAGCCGTTTCTTTAAGAAAATGAACAAGGAGAGCCTTTCGGAATACCGGAAAAGAGAGAAGCGGGAATAATTGCCAACCTATATGGGGAAATTGCCATTTACCGGAGGGGGAAAACCACCGACCTTTGCACCAGGAAGTTAAATCTTTTAATAATGAAAGCAATGATGGCAAAATTAAAATCTCTGTTTGTTGCGTTTTTAACAATAGCAGCATCTGCCCAAAAACTGGGTATCAATCTTATCCGTGTGGCAATCCTTGTAATTTTTGTATGGATTGGTGGTCTGAAATTCTGGAACTATGAAGCCGAAGGAATTGTGCCTTTTGTGGCGAACAGTCCCTTTATGAGTTTCTTTTATACTAAGGATGCTCCTGAATATAAAGAATATAAGCTGAAAGAAGGCGAACTCGATGAAACGAAGCACCTGTGGCATGAAGAGAACAATACTTATGGGTTCTCTCATGGATTGGGTATTTTGATTATGGGGATCGGTATCTTGACGTTTTTAGGCATCTTCTCTCCGAAAACCGGTTTGGTGGGGGCCGGACTGGCTATTGTCATGACATTGGGCACTTTGTCTTTCCTTGTAACAACGCCCGAGGTGTGGGTCCCCGATTTGGGAAGTGGCGAACAGGGATTCCCTCTGCTGACGGGCGCCGGTCGTCTGGTCATTAAGGATATTGCTATTCTGGCAGGAGCTGTTGTCGTTCTTTCGGATAGTGCGGGAAGGGTATTGAACCAGTTGAAAAAGTAAAGTTGGAAAGACCGGTCACGGACATGCTCTTTTATAGGGGGGGTATATGGATGCATTCCGGCGAGAGGCAAGTATTTCCTGCAAGACATAACTATCTATGAGGCAAGTTGCATCCTGTGTCATCTTGCTGTCTGTCAGCTATTGATAATGAATGCAAATTTGGCAGATTCTGCGGTTAACCCCTGTTAAGTGCTTATCTGTCTGTGTTAAAAGAGGAAAAAAAACTCTGACAAACGGTACAACCGTACAATATTTGTCATTACATTAGCGTCATAAATGTTAAACCAAACTTGAAATTAACAAATTAATAGATATTAAGTTATGAAACAAGCAACTAAAATGGTACTAGGCGCAGCAGCAATTGTAGCAGTCAGCGCAGGTGTAGCAGGAGTAACGGCTTATTCTATGTTGAAACCCGAGCCAAACAAAAGCGTGGCTTTTAATGATGTGTTCCAACAAAATCCGAATACAAGACTCGCCGCGTTGGACGCCACTCAAATGCAACCGGTGGATTTGACTCAGGCAGCGGAAAATTCAGTGCATGCAGTAGTTCATATAAAGTCAACTCAAGAATCAAAGACTCAGACGGTTACCGTTCGTGATCCGTTCTATGATTTCTTTGGTGATATTTTTGGAAATGGCAGAGGCGGCGGTCAGCAGCGTCAGGTGCAGACTCCTGAAAGAGTGGGATTCGGTTCCGGAGTGATCATCTCGAAAGATGGATATATTGTAACGAATAACCATGTAATCGATAATGCTGATGTGATCAGTGTCAAACTGAATGACGGACGTGAATACAAGGGACGTGTAATCGGCACAGACCCCAGCACGGATTTAGCGTTGGTTAAAATTGAAGCGGATGAGCTTCCTACGATTCCCGTGGGCAATTCGGAGGCTTTGAAAGTAGGTGAGTGGGTATTGGCTGTGGGTAATCCCTTTAATATGACTTCTACGGTAACAGCCGGTATTGTGAGTGCCAAAGCCCGTTCTTTAGGGGTATATAATAATGGTGTGGAATCTTTCATCCAGACAGATGCTGCGATCAACCAAGGCAACAGTGGTGGTGCATTGGTGAATGCAAGGGGTGAACTGGTAGGTATCAATTCCGTACTTTATTCACCTACAGGAGCTTATTCGGGTTATGGGTTTGCTATTCCAACCAGTATTATGACGAAAGTTATAGCCGACTTGAAAGAATATGGAACCGTTCAGCGTGCGGTATTGGGCATCAAGGGTACTCCGATTAATGATGACCAGCAGATGATGCCGGAAGAAATCAAGAAGAAGGTGAAGGAACTGGGCGCCACCGACGGTGTGTTGATTGCTGAGATAATTGAGGGAGGTTCTGCGGCCGGCAACTTGGAAGTAGATGATGTCATTATCGGTATTGACGGAAAACGTGTGAAGAACTTTGCAGAGTTGCAGGAGGGGTTGGCTAAACACCGTCCGGGTGACAAAGTAACCGTCAAGGTGTTGCGTGACAAGAAAGAAAAGGATATCGAGATGACCTTGAAGAATGCACAGGGAACAACGAAAGTGGTGAAGAGTGCGGGCATGGATATCTTGGGCGCAGCATTCCGTGAAGTTCCTCAGGAATTGAAGAGACAATTGAATTTGGGATATGGTGTGGAAGTCACAGGTGTGACAGACGGTAAGATGAAGGCTGCCGGTATCCGTAAAGGCTTCATCATCCTGAAGGCAAACGGACAACCTGTCAAATCAGTAAATGATTTGGAAGATGTGCTGAAAGCTGCTACCCAGTCACCGGATCAGGTATTGTTCCTGAGTGGTATGTTCCCATCAGGTAAACGTGCGAACTATGCAGTGGATTTGACACAGGAATAAGAAGATTTTTAAGGTAGAAAGTTTCAATAGGTAAAGTTTAGAGGATGCACGGTAAGGGTTACTTCCGTGCATCCTGATTTTATAGTCAAACAGGACTGATAACCTTATTTTCGCAAAATATTTAGGAAAAGAAGGACAAAGATAGTCTTTTTTGATTTATTAGCTAATATTTTTCAAACAAAAATGGATGTATTCCATTTAATGTTGTAAATTTGCATCCCAAATTTGTTTTATAGAGAATGAGACAATTAAAGATTACCAAAAGTATCACTAACCGAGAGAGCGCATCTCTGGATAAGTATTTACAGGAAATAGGCCGTGAAGACCTGATTACTGTAGAGGAAGAGGTAGAGCTCGCTCAGCGTATCCGTAAAGGCGACCGGGTAGCATTGGAAAAACTGACACGTGCCAACTTGCGTTTCGTCGTGTCTGTAGCCAAGCAGTATCAAAATCAGGGGTTAAGTCTTCCTGACTTGATTAATGAAGGCAACCTGGGATTGATTAAAGCAGCCGAAAAGTTCGATGAAACCCGAGGCTTCAAGTTTATCAGTTACGCCGTATGGTGGATTCGTCAGTCTATTCTCCAGGCATTGGCAGAACAGTCACGTATTGTCCGTTTGCCGTTGAATCAGGTAGGCTCGTTGAACAAGATCAGCAAAGCCTTCTCTAAATTCGAACAGGAAAACGAACGTCGTCCTTCTCCGGAAGAACTGGCCGATGAACTGGAAATACCTGTAGACAAAATCTCGGACACGTTGAAGGTTTCAGGACGCCACATTTCTGTAGACGCTCCTTTTGTGGAAGGAGAAGACAACAGCTTGCTGGATGTGCTTGTGAACGACGACTCGCCTATGGCAGACCGTTCCTTGGTTAATGAGTCACTTGCGAGGGAAATTGATAGAGCACTCTCTACGCTGACCGAAAGGGAGAAGGATATTATCCAGATGTTTTTCGGTATTAATACGCAGGAAATGACGTTGGAAGAAATCGGCGATAAATTCGGCCTCACTCGTGAGCGCGTACGCCAGATTAAAGAGAAAGCCATTAGAAGATTGAGACAAAATTCGCGTAGCAAGCTGCTTAAGTCTTATTTAGGGTAAGAAAGATTCGGTTTCCGAAAAGAAAACAAAGCACAAGATGGAAGGTTGCTTCCGTCTTGTGCTTTTGTTCATAATATACCAATAATGCCTATCGGCTGCACTATGTGCCGCATGGTAATGGGCACATCAGCAAATTATTATAGTTAATTAATCTATTACTTTTTCGTATTTGTCCGTAAATAACTACTTTTGTCCTCTAATAAAATTATAAAATTAGAATTATGAAATCCATAAAGATTCTGTGCTCTTTATTATTGGTACTGACGGTATGCTCGGCATTCTCATTGAAAGGAAGTAAATCTGTTTATATAGTAGGCGTATCCGCATCGTTTACAGATTCATTGGTTTATTTCACGGAAATCCAGTTGCTGGACAGTGTGAGTCTGGATAAGAATAAGATGTTGCCGGAACGCTCACAATACAGTTATCAGCTGAAAAATTATCTGGAAAACGAGGAAGGGCTGACGAACCGTACTTGCTTTGTTTATTTCTCGAACAGCAGAAAGAAACTGCAGAAGACCATCAACAAGATGAAGACCAAGTATCAAAAAGGAAAGACCTTGCTGATTCGCGAAGTGAACCCCAATGCGTTCAAGTTCAAGAAACCGGAAGAGTAATCCTTTTCTTATGAAAAAGATTCTATTTCTATTCTTGGCAGCCTGCTTTTTCTTCTCTTGTGAGAAGGAAACAATCGTGATTCCTCAGCAACATGCCGGAAGAACGGTTCTGGCATTCTTTTGGGCGGATAACAGTTTGAATTCCAGTTTGCGTAATAATATTCAGACGATGATGCAAGGACTTCAGGCTATGAAGGATTCGGCTGCTTTATTGGTATATTGGGATGGTGAGGCTTCGGATATCAGTTGGCCGGAGCCTTGTATCGTAGAATATGTAACCAATGGTCAGGGGGGGTATCAACAGCCTGTCTAAAGGAACGATAGATGCAATGATGGCTGATAAGAATACATCTATCTATGATTTGATTGGTATTGGTAACATCAGAAAAAAATATCCCCCTCAGACATCGACGGAGAAAACCGTCATGCAGACAGTGATAGGTGATATGATGAGTGCTTACCCGTCGGAAAGTTATGGAATAATCTTTGGATCTCACGGTTCGGGATGGTTGCCCACTATTACCGGCACCCGTTCTATAGGACAAGATGGCGGGCGGTATTCCAGTGACACAGCGTTGATACCGGAATTGGCGGAAGTGTTGCGTACGGTAAATCCTCAAAAGTTTGATTTTGTCTTGTTTGATGCGTGTATGATGGGGTGTGCCGAGGTGTATTATGAGCTGAAGGATGCTGCCAGATACTGTATCGCTTCTGTACTTGATATACCGGCAGCCGGATTTCCTTATGCAAGTGTGATGCCTTATTTGTATGAAAATGCGATCAAGGATTATTTGGGGCCAATCTGTAAAGATTATATAGATTATTATAACTATAATGGTTGGGGAACCATTTCGGCAGTGGATTGCAATCAGATGGAAGGCCTGGCGGAAGCGGTCAGAAGTGTGATTTTGTCCAATCAGGATAGCCTGAAGAACGTGGATACAGCTGATTTGCAGCAATATGGCAAAGGCAGCAGCAACTTCAAAGGATATGCCTATGATATGTTACAGTTTATTGAAAAATTGTGTGGAGGAATGGCTCCGGACGATTTTACGCAACAATTAAAGAAGACGGTCGTTTATACAGGTTATACTCATGATCCCACCTCATCCTTGTACAGAATAGATGGGGATAACTACAGTGGAATGGGTATGTATATCCCCAATTCATTCACCACTCCCAAATATTTGCTTTGGAACAATTATTTCAAGTCTTCCATAGCGTGGTATCATGCATCCGGATGGGCTGAAACGGAATCTATTTGGGGGAATTGAAGGAGAATGCAGCCAGTTGCCTTTTACTTGATCCCGAATAATAGATATAGCGGATGGAAGTACCGAATTTCCGGTATTCCTCCATTTCCACCGAGTTGTCTACTGCATCCTGCAGGGCTTGTTTAAAGGCGGCATAATGGGTGTTCATATAAGTGGCGTTGTCCAGTTCTCCTGTAACACTGTAGAAATAGCTCACACTATTATCTTTCTCATTATAACAGGTGCTGTCCAGTGTAATCGTTTCGTTCATGCGTGTGGGGCAGGACCGGTTGGTCTTTTCGGCTGTCTGTTTGAATTTACGGACTTGTGAACGGTGGTTATTATTACATCCTGCCAAAGTAAGGATGCCTAGGGCCGCTATTATAACTGTTTCTCTTTTCATTATAAATCGGTATTTTGAAGCGAAAGTAAACTATAAGTTTGAACAAAGCAAATGGATTTTTGTTTTTTATTAGTAAGTTTGTGCAAACAAAAAAAGTAAAACATGTCTCGCATTATAGATGAATTAAAACGTACAGACCACAAGCGTTATCTGGGTGGTCTTGATTTCTTTAAATATATTGGTCCCGGATTACTGGTTACTGTAGGTTTTATTGATCCGGGAAACTGGGCCTCGAATTTTGCGGCCGGTTCCGAATTTGGTTACGCGTTGTTGTGGGTGGTGACCTTGTCTACCATTATGTTGATTGTGTTGCAGCACAATGTGGCCCACCTGGGCATTGTGACGGGATTGTGCCTGAGTGAAGCAGCCACGCAGTATTGTCCCAAGTGGATATCCCGTCCCATTTTGGGCAGCGCGGTGCTGGCCTCCATATCCACTTCGCTGGCGGAGATACTGGGAGGAGCCATTGCCTTGCAGATGCTTTTGGAAATTCCCATTGCCTGGGGATCTGTCCTTACTACGATGTTTGTCGTCATTATGCTTTTTTCCAATTCATATAAAAAGATAGAAAGAGCCATCATTGCTTTTGTATCCGTAATCGGCCTTTCGTTTCTGTATGAGTTGTTTTTGGTAGATATTGACTGGCCTGTGGCGATCCGTTCCTGGGTGGTTCCTGAGATACCCCAGGGCAGTATGCTGATTATCATGAGCGTACTTGGGGCAGTGGTTATGCCGCATAACCTTTTCTTGCATTCAGAGGTGATACAGAGCCACGAGTACAACAAGCAGGACGAGAGCTCCATTCGTAAAGTATTGAAATATGAATTCTATGATACTTTGTTCTCCATGATTGTAGGATGGGCCATCAATAGTGCCATGATCTTACTGGCAGCCGCTACTTTCTTCCGTACCCGGACTCCGGTGGAAGAGTTGCAGCAGGCGAAGTCGTTGCTTGACCCGTTGCTGGGCAGCCATGCCGGAATCATCTTTGCCCTGGCATTGCTGATGGCGGGGATTTCCTCCACCATAACCAGTGGTATGGCGGCAGGTTCTATCTTTGCGGGTATTTTCGGTGAGTCTTATCATATCAAGGATATCCACTCTAAGGTCGGTATTTTGATTTCTTTGGGGATAGCATTGGTTCTTATCTTCTTTATTGAGAATCCCTTTTACGGACTTATCATTTCTCAGATGATTCTGAGTATCCAGCTGCCTTTCACGGTGTTCCTGCAAGTAGGACTGACCTCTTCCAAACGGGTGATGGGCAAATATGCCAACTCCCGGTGGAGTTCATTCGTGCTTTATACCATTGCGGTGATTGTCTCCGCATTGAATATCATGCTGTTGCTCAGTTGAATAATGTGCGAATTTGCCCATGTGCCAATTGCCATGCGGGACCATAGCGCAGCACGTGGGCACATGGGCAAATTTTTTATTTCGTTTTGCTTTCCGAGATAATCAGCAGCTTGTCACCGGCGTGCAGTTGCAGAGAGCCATTGGGAATCATGAACTCGTTTCCTCTTTTTATCAGCATCACCAGCATACCTTTAGGTAGGTTCATATCCATTAGTCTGTTTCCTTTTGCCAGCATTTCTTCCGTCAGTACGATATCGCGGAGGTCTGTATTGATTTCCTCCGGTATCTCTACTCCGAAATCATTTCCTGTTTTTTCCAGTGGGGTATCCAGATGGAGTAATTTGGCCATCCATGAAATGGTCGTTCCCTGAACCACTAAAGACAATATGGTAATGAAGAATACGATATTGAAAATCTGAGTAGATCCCGGCACATCAGCTACTACTGGATAAGTGGCGAATATGATAGGTACTGCTCCGCGCAATCCCACCCAGGAAATAAACAGCCGTGAGTTGATGTTCATCTTTTTAAAGGGAAGGAGGCAGAGCAGGACACTGAGCGGGCGGGCGAGGACAATCATGAAAATGCCGATCAAGGTTGCCGGTATGGCGATGGACAACATTTCATGGGGATTCACCAGCAATCCCAGGCTCAGGAACATGATAATTTGGAAGAGCCAGGTCATGCCGCTCATAAAAGTAGCGATCTCCTTACGGTTTACAATGCGTGCGTTACCCACCATCATCCCTGCTATATAGACAGCCAGATAGCCGTTTCCTTTACACAGGTCGGTCATGGTGAATGTGAAGAAAATAAAGCTCAGCAGCAAGATAGGATAGAGTGACTGGTTCTTCAAGTCAATCTTGTTGATGATTGCTACCGCCAGTTTTCCCAGCAGGAATCCTGATGTGCCACCCACAGCAAACTGAATCAGGAATGAAATCAGAATATCGTCTGCCCCCATGCCTGCCGACGTGATGAACTGTATCAGGACGATAGTAAGCATATACGCCATAGGGTCATTACTTCCGCTTTCCAGTTCCAGCATCGGTCGGAGGTTATGTTTCAGATTCATGCTTTGCGAGCGCAGGATGTTGAACACGGAAGCAGAGTCCGTAGAGGACATGGTAGCCGCCAGCAGCATGGCCGTCATCAGGGACATGGTAATGCTGACATTCGAGAATCCGGAAATCCAATAAATAAAGAATCCGGTGAAAATAGTAGTAAGCAACACACCGAAGGTGGAAAGCAGTATGCCTTGTGGCAATACAGGCTTGATATCCGAGTATTTGGTATCCATACCCCCTGAGAACAGAATGATGCTAAGGGCCATCATGCCGATGAACTGGGCTTCGCCCGCATCATGGAACTGGAGTCCCAGACCATCGCTTCCGAACAGCATGCCGACCAATAAAAAAACAAGTAACGTAGGGATTCCGAACCGGTATCCGGTCTTACTCACTACAATACTTACGAACAATAGGATGGAACCTATCAAGAGAATGTTTTCTGCATTAAATATCATACTTCTGTGATCTTGTTTAATTTTTTAATATGATGTGCCAGCATCAGGCAGGCTGTGATAAACGCTAACAGATCGGATACAGGCATACTGAGCCAGATACCGTTCAGTCCCCACCAATGAGGTAGTAACAGCAGGCAGGGTAATAAATACAACAGTTGGCGGGACAAGGAGAGGAAGATAGAAATTTTCGCTTTCCCGATAGATTGGAAGAAACTGGAAATTACAATTTGTATTCCCACGAAAGGAAACATCAGTACTCCGATTTGTAACCCGGTGCGTGCCAATGCTGTAAGTTCTTTATCGTCTGTAAACATATTAACAACCAAATTAGGGAAAAGTTCGCTGAAAGCAAATCCCAACGAAGTGATGCACCCCCCTGCAATCATGCAATATTTCAAAGTCTGCTTCACCCGGCCGAATTTGTGTGCGCCATGATTATAGCCCACAATCGGTTGCATTCCCATAGTCAGCCCCATGATAACCATTACAAACAGCATCAGCAGACGGTTTAATATGCCGTATGCGCCGATAGCCAGATCGCCCCCGTAGAGCAGCAGGCTCTTGTTGAATATAATGACAATGGCCGAAGCGCAGACATTCATCAGGAACGGCGACATACCGATACTGAAGATATTCTCTACGATCCGTTTCCTTAATTTGAATATCCCTTTCTTGAAGCGGATATAACTTTTTTCCTGCATGAAATGGCTCAGCACCCATATCATGCCGGCAAACTGTGAAAGGATGGTTGCCGTGGCTGCTCCGCGGATTCCCCAACCGAGCCAGAAAATAAAGACAGGAGCCAGAATAATGTTGCATCCCACTGTCAGCATGGAGGACAGCATCGCCTTTCGGGGATAACCGGTGGCACGCATGATATTATTCAGTCCGATCATTACATAGGTGACAGGACTTCCTATTAATATAATCTGCATAAAGTCGCGGGCGTATGGCAACGTGTCATGGCTTGCCCCGAAGAAGAACAGAATCCGGTCCAGAAACAGCAGGGTGATGCCTCCGTAGAAAATAGAATTTATCACACAGAGCACCGTTACGTTTCCCAGCACCTTCTCGGCACCGTCCGTATCCTTCTGCCCCAGGCGGATAGAAGAAATGGTAGCGCCACCCACCCCGACCAGTGTACAGAATGCCACCAGCAGATTCATCAGCGGAAAAGAAATAGCCAAGCCCGATATGGCCATGGCGCCGACACCATGACCGATAAATACACTATCAATAATGTTGTACAGTGATGTCAGTGTCATCCCTATGATGGCAGGGATAGAGTACTCTAAAAGCAGCTTTCCGACCTTTTCTGTACCCAGTATGTGCGGGTTGTTTTCTTTCATTCGCGTTTTTGTTATTTTTAAGCTTTGCAAAGTTAGGAATATGGAGGATTATTCGGACCTTTGTGGCGTTAAATCAAACTAAAAGTAATATGAATTCAACAAAAAGCATAGCAGCTTTATTCGATTTTGACGGAGTGGTAATGGACACTGAGACTCAGTATAGTATCTTCTGGAATGAACAAGGACGGAAATACCATCCGGAGCTTCCCGAATTCGGCCGGTTGATAAAAGGACAGACCTTGACACAGATTTATGCCAACTATTTTGCCGGAATGGAAGAGGTGCAGCATGAAATTACAGAAGATTTGAACAAATTTGAAAAAAATATGTTATATAATTATATCCCGGGCGTAGAGGCTTTCCTGAAAGAATTGAGGGAAAACGGGGTAAAGATAGCTATAGTCACAAGTTCAAATGAGATGAAGATGAGCAACGTATATAAAGCACACCCGGAATTGAAGCAAAGTGTGGACCGTATCCTCACTGCTGAAATGTTTACTCATTCCAAGCCTGACCCCGAATGCTTTCTGTTAGGTGCGACAGTTTTTGACACCGTGCCGGAGAACTGTGTGGTTTTCGAGGACTCGTTTCATGGCCTTGAGGCGGGGAATCGTGCCGGAATGACTGTGATAGGACTGGCTACCACCAATTCTGAAGAGCAAATACGCGACAAGGCAAATGCTGTTATTCAGGACTTTAATGGATTCAGTTTCGAAAAAATGAAGAATATGATGAGGTAATGTCAACTAAAACATCTACCTTTGCAGCCGTTTTTTATAAATTAAAGTAAATATGGCAGGATATATTTCGGGCGATACACGCAAAGTAACTACCCACCGTTTGGTGGAAATGAAGCAGAGAGGCGAGAAAATTTCTATGCTTACCTCCTATGATTACACGACAGCGCAGATTGTAGATGGCGCAGGCATCGATGTTATATTGGTAGGCGACTCCGCTTCGAATGTCATGGCAGGAAATGTGACCACACTTCCTATCACCCTTGATCAGATGATTTATCATGGAAAGTCTGTGGTCCGTGGGGTGAAACGCGCGCTTGTTGTGGTGGATCTGCCTTTTGGCACTTACCAGACTTCCGAATACGAAGCGGTGACCAATGCGATCAAAGTAATGAAGATTACGCACGCTGATGCTTTGAAACTGGAAGGGGGTGTGGAGATCATTGATGCGGTAAAGAAAATCATTGCTGCCGGCATTCCCATCATGGGACATTTGGGGTTAATGCCGCAATCTATCAATAAATATGGAACCTATACTGTACGCGCCAAGGACGAGGAAGAGGCCGAGAAGTTGTTGAGCGATGCACATCTGCTGGAAGAGGCAGGGTGTTTTGCGCTGGTACTTGAGAAAATCCCTGCGTCACTGGCAGAGCGTGTGGCCAGGGAACTGACCATTCCCGTTATCGGTATCGGAGCCGGTGGCGCGGTAGACGGGCAGGTACTGGTCGTATCGGATATGCTGGGGATGACCAACGGTTTCAGTCCTCGTTTCCTCCGTCGTTATGCCGATCTGCATACAGTTATGACGGGAGCCATACAGCAGTATGTGGATGATGTGAAAAAAGGGGATTTCCCTAACGAAGACGAACAATATTAAAAGTTTTTGCTGATATGTATGATGACTTCTTCTTTCCGTATGAAAAGGCAAAACTGTGGACTGGGAATATGTTTTTGTTATCCCTTTCCAATTTTTTGCTTTATGCATCACTATACATGATGCTTCCTGTGCTGCCTTTATGGATGGTGCGGCACTGGTATTGCAGTTATGCGGAAGCAGGAGCAGCCATTGCTGTTTTCGGGCTGGCCATGTTCCTTCCGGGAACATTCAACAGCTACCTTATTGATACGTTCAAACGTAAAAGTGTGTGCTTTATAGCGATATTCCTGTTTGTGGCATCCAGTCTGCTATATCCGTACGTTGCGACCGTAGGGTTCGTAGCTTTGGTCAGGGCTGTCCAGGGAGGGCTGTTCAGCGTCATTACCATGACTACGGGCAGTACACTGGTGATTGATGTCACTGCTTCCCGCCGCCGCACGGACGCCAATATCGCTTTTGCCTGGGCGGGTCGTTTTGGAATGGTGGTGGGTCTTGCCTTGGGGATCTATATTTATCCTTATTGGAATTTTCACCATATCATTTATACCAGTATGGCTCTGGGAGCGTTGGCGCTGGTGCTGATTCCGGCGGTGAAAGTTCCTTTCCGTGCTCCGCTCAGCACTTCATGGTTCTCGCTGGACCGTTTTTTGCTGCCGCGCACTTTGTGGCCGGGGATGAATATGATGATGGTGGCCATTATCTTTGGGATATTGGTGGCACATATTTACAATGAATTGTTTTTTGTTTGTATCCTGATAGGCTTTGTCCTGTCTTTGCTGCTTTTGCGTTACGTGCTTTCTCATGCTTCCGGTCGTTCGGAGGTAGAGCTGGGGCAGGCGGCAATGATAGGAGGGTTGTTATTGCTCGCTTTTTCCAATAGCTTGATGAACAGTTATATAGCTGGTATTTTGTTGGGGATGGGAACCGGAACCACTGTGTCACGTTTCTTTATAAAAATGATCAGCCTGCCGAGGCATTGCGAGCGGGGAACGGGAAACAATACCTATCAGCTGATGTGGGAGGCAGGAGTACTGATTGGTTTCCTGTTTGAGAATATGTGGACTGAGGGTCATCCCGATACTATTTATTGGATATGTATCGGTATCTGTGTCGTTCTGCTGCTGATGTATGAGTTCTTCACACATCCGTGGTATTACAGAAAGATGGAGGAAAAACAGTGAAATATGGCAACTTACATAAATTAATAATATAAAGAATATGGCAGACGACAAAAAGATTATCTTTTCGATGGTGGGCGTAAGCAAAGCCTTCCAGGCGAACAAACAGGTATTGAAGGACATCTACCTATCCTTTTTTTACGGTGCTAAGATCGGTATCATCGGTCTGAACGGTTCGGGTAAATCAACACTGATGAAAATTATTGCCGGACTGGAGAAAAGTTATCAGGGAGAAGTGGTGTTCTCGCCGGGCTACTCTGTAGGCTATCTGGCACAGGAACCGCATCTGGATGATGAAAAGACAGTGAAAGAGGTGGTGATGGAAGGAGTGCAGAGCATCGTGGACACACTGGCGGAATACGAAGAAATAAACAATAAGTTCGGGCTTCCCGAATACTATGAGGATTCTGAAAAGATGGATGCGCTCTTTGCCCGTCAGGCAGAGTTGCAGGACATCATTGACGCTACGGACGCATGGAATCTGGACAGCAAGCTGGAACGCGCCATGGATGCGTTGCGCTGTCCGCCCGAAGACCAGCCGGTGAAGAACCTCTCGGGAGGCGAGCGTCGCCGTGTGGCATTGTGCCGTCTGCTGTTGCAGAAGCCGGATATTCTGTTACTGGACGAGCCTACCAACCATTTGGATGCGGAAAGTATCGACTGGCTGGAACAGCATTTGCAGCAATATGAAGGTACGGTGATTGCCGTAACCCACGACCGTTACTTCCTGGACCACGTAGCCGGATGGATTCTGGAACTGGACCGTGGCGAAGGAATTCCCTGGAAAGGAAATTACTCCAGCTGGCTGGAACAGAAGACCAAACGCATGGAGATGGAAGAGAAGGTGGCAAGCAAACGCCGCAAGACCTTGGAACGCGAGTTGGATTGGGTGCGCATGGCTCCCAAAGCCCGTCAGGCAAAAGGAAAGGCCCGTCTGAACTCTTACGACAAATTGTTGAATGAGGATGTGAAAGAAAAGGAAGAGAAACTGGAAATCTTCATCCCGAACGGTCCCCGTTTGGGAAACAAGGTGATCGAGGCCAAAGGAGTGGCGAAAGCTTATGGTGACAAGCTGTTGTTCGATAACCTGAATTTCATGCTGCCCCCTAACGGCATTGTCGGTGTAATCGGTCCTAACGGTGCCGGAAAGACTACCTTGTTCCGCTTGATTATGGGACTGGAAACCGTAGACAAAGGTACTTTCGAGGTAGGGGAGACCGTGAAACTGGCATACGTGGACCAGCAACATAAAGATATCGACCCTGCCAAGTCCGTTTATCAGGTGATCAGCGGTGGAAACGAACTGATCCGTCTGGGAAACAGGGATATCAACGCGCGTGCCTACCTCAGCCGTTTCAATTTTTCGGGAGCCGATCAGGAGAAACTTTGTGGAATGCTTTCGGGTGGTGAGCGCAACCGCCTGCATCTGGCTATGGCACTGAAGGAAGAAGGCAACGTGCTGCTGCTGGACGAGCCTACCAATGATATTGACGTGAACACGCTGCGCGCGTTGGAAGAAGGTCTGGACGATTTTGCGGGCTGTGCGGTGGTGATCAGCCACGACCGTTGGTTCTTGGACCGTATCTGTACCCATATCCTGGCTTTCGAAGGAAACAGTGAGGTCTTTTTCTTTGAAGGATCCTATTCGGAATACGAAGAGAACAAGATGAAGCGTTTGGGTAATGAGGAGCCGAAACGGGTGCGCTACCGCAAGCTGATGGAAGACTGATGACGCCCTGTCTATAAAATCTTACCCAAGTGTACGAACAGTAACGTATTCTTGGGTAAGTTTGCATATACACACAACGGTTCGTCAGAAATGTATGGCAACTTCCTCAGTATAAAGACGTTTTTGAGGTTAAGAGCCTTTTTATTATACACCTATCTTATTATGCGCGCACCGCATGGAATTCCCGTCGGCCCGTGTCCCGGGGTCATCCGGCAGGATGAATGTGGTTCACCATAAAACTATAAATTCTCTTTCTATAGACCTGCCACTGTAAATTGTAACCGATTTGTAGTTTGTATATCGTTTCTATTAGCTATCTTTGCAACGTCTTTTAAGACATTAATTATAATATTAATTAATAAAAAGTTTATGGTAAAAAGAATGCGATCTTTTTTTGCGGTGGTTATGTTGGTAATCGCTGCTACTGTTAACGCTCAGGTCACTACCTCGTCAATGAGTGGAAAGGTGGTCGATCAAAGCAATGAAGCCATTATCGGCGCGACGATTCAGGCTATTCATGAGCCGTCCGGCACCCATTATGGGGCCATTACCAATGTGGACGGCCGTTATTCCATCCAGGGCATGCGTGCCGGCGGCCCTTACAAAGTAGAAGTTTCTTATGTAGGTTATCAATCAGTGGTTTACAAGAGCATCAATCTCCAGTTGGGAGAGAATTACGTATTGGATGCGAACTTGAAGGAGTCTACCGAACTGCTGGATGAAGTAGTGATAACCGCTTCCAAGAGCAGCAATATGAAGTCTGACCGCGCCGGAGCGGTGACCAATGTCGATGCGGCCAGAATGTCGGAAGTGCCTACGGTGAGCCGCAGCATGAATGATATCATGCGCCTGACCCCTCAGGGAGCCAATATCGGTAGCGGTTTCTCAGTGGGTGGAGGTAACTACCGCCAGTCTTATGTCACTGTGGACGGAGCCGCTTTCAATAATGCCTTCGGTATCGGCTCGAACTTGCCGGCAGGCGGTTCGCCTATCTCTCTGGATGCATTGGAACAGATTTCCGTTTCCACCACTCCCTTTGATGTCCGTCAGAGCGGGTTTACAGGAGGTGCCATCAACGCCGTGACAAAGAGTGGTACGAATGAGTTCAAAGGTACAGCCTATATGTATACTTCCAATACCCACCTTACCGGTAATAAGGTAGAGGACTATGAGCTGACCCGCAACCGTGACCACAGTACCACCTACGGAGCTTCTTTGGGAGGTGCGATCATTAAAAACAAGTTATTCTTCTTCGTGAACGGCGAATATCAGGATAATGTGCAGGCAGGTCCGTCGGGCATAGCGCGTAGCGGCGCCAATGACGAATGGAGCACCAACGGCATCGTGCACCGTCCGTTCGAGAACACCACAACGGTAGGCGGCCGTACCTTTGTGGGGATGAACAACATCAGCCAATACCTGTCGGAAAAATACAACTATAATCCGGGACGTTATCAAGGATACTCTTTGGAAACTCCTTCTTATAAGATCATGGGGCGTCTGGACTGGAACATCAACAACAACAACAAGATTAATTTCCGTTTCACCCATACCCATTCCAAGTATTCCTCCAACCCTTCCTCTTCCACCACTCCGTTTAAGGATTCAATCATTTATCCGGGCGGAGTAGACGGCAGTGCGGGCAAGAGCAGTTCGGGACGTACAGCGAATGCCGGTATGTATTTTGAAAGCTCACGCTACATGCAAGAGCAGAACTTCACTTCCATAGCTTCCGAATGGAATTCAAAGTGGGGCGCAATCAATAACGCCTTGCGTTTTACTTATTCTTATCAGAACGAACCTCGTACTTACGAAGGTGGAACATTCCCTACGGTGGATATTCTTGACCAAGGCTCCCTGTATGCCTCATTCGGCCCGGACCCCTTTACAGAAGGGAACTTGCGCCAGGTGAAGACCTTTGTCATTACCGATGAATTCAATTTCTCCAGCGGTATCCATAACTTTATGGGCGGTATCCAGTTTGAGTCCAATAAGGCAGTGAACGGATTCATGCAGGCGGGTAGCGGTTATTATGTCTATTCCTCTTGGGATGATTTTGTGAACAACAGAGCTCCGGCTGCTTTCGGTGTCACTTATTCCAACACCGGGGACGGTTCCCAGTTCCTGGCGAACATGAAGTACCAGCAGCTTTCTTTCTATCTGCAGGACCAGATGAATATCACAGACAACTTCAGACTGACTGCCGGGGTGCGTTTCGAACTGCCCATTTATCCGGAGCTGAAGAACAACTATAACAAGAATTTCGCACAGATTGACTTTGACGGATATCATTACGCCACAGACCAGTTGCCTTCATCCTACCAGCTGACCGCCTCCCCCCGTATCGGCTTCAACTGGGACCTTACAGGCGAGCGTAAGTATGTATTGCGCGGCGGTAGCGGTTACTTCATCGGCCGTCTGCCGTTCGTATGGCTGGTTTCGGCAGTAGGTAATGCCAATTGCGGACAAAGCACCTATTATTATAACGAGCAGAAGGACGCTAAGTACGGACAACCGAGTTTCCACACCAGCGTGGCTGATATGTTGAAAGATCCTAACTTGAACCTTCCGGCGGCTACCGATCCTGCCGCACCTTCCGGAGCCACCATCATTGACCGCGACTTGAAGATGAATGCCACCTGGAAGTCATCATTGGCTTTTGATGCAAAACTTCCCGGAGACATTGACTTTACGTTGGAAGGTATTTTCAGTAAAGAGTTCAATCCGGCTACAGTGACCAATTTGGGACGTAAGTTTAAAGGAGAGCAGGAGATAGCTCCGGGTGATGTCCGCAGAATGTTTGAGTACTCCAATGCGAACAAGACGGATGCTTATTATATCACCAATGCGGGAAACAGCGCTTATTATTACTCACTCACCGCCTCACTGGCCAAGACATTTGATTTCGGCCTGCATCTTTCCGCTTCCTACACCCGTTCTTATGCCAAGTCGTATGGCGACGGCATCGGCGACCAGGTGAACTCGGCTTATTACAACAACCGTTACTCTGTCAACGGAAATAATGACACGGAGACCGGCTATGGTACGTATGTATCGCCCAACCGTGTGCTGGCTTCCGCCGCTTACCGTATTAAATACGCCAAGAATTTCGCTTCCTCCTTGTCTTTGATTTATGAGGGTATGAACATGGGCTATGCCGGAGGATATTCCGCCGCCCGTTATTCCTATACATTCACCGGAAATATTGTAGGCGATTACGGCTCAAACAACTTGCTGTACATTCCGGCATCCCGCGAGGCGCTGGATAAGTGGAACTTTGCCGATTATACTGACAGCAAGACGGGTGAGGTGACTTATTCTGCCAAGGAGCAGCGCGATGATTTCTGGGCTTACATTAATGAGGACAGTTATCTGAAAGGCCGTAAAGGCAAGTATGCCGAACGCGGAGGAGCCATCATGCCCTGGCATCATCAGCTGGATTTGAAGTTCAATCAGGATTTCTTCCTCAATGTAGGGGGCAAGCGCAATACCTTGCAGTTCGGAGTGGATATCAAGAACTTCCTGAACTTGCTGAACAGCGACTGGGGAATTTATAAGACGGTGAACAATACTTCCTTGTTGAGCTATAAGGGCGGCGCTTACCAGTTCCAGAAGAACGGAGGAAAGAAACTGACTGATACGTATTCCAATCTGAACAGTTTCAATTCTACGTATTCCATACAGTTCAGTGTCCGTTATATCTTTAACTAAATGAAATAGCCTGTATCAGACAATACAGGAACAGGATAGAGAGGCGTACCCATGAAGGTGCGCCTCTTTTTGTATGCACATTCTTTCGTTTTCTTTTTGCTCTGTCATTTTGAAAGTGAGAGAGCCTGAATGAAAGTGACCTGTCGTTTTGTCGTAGGGGCGGGCCGGATTTGTCCGGATCAGTGGATACGGCTTTGGGAATAAGGTATGCTGAAAATAGTTCCGGCGGTTTCCATTTGCCCTTCTTTCTACAGTAATATGTGGCAGTTGCTCTGGAATTTCCGGACAGTTTTCCCCTCTTTTGAGGCGGCTTTTTGTTCTTTTCTTAACATAATTGTCATATTCCGCCTAAAAAGTACCCTTTTCGTTTAAATAATCTAATATAAATTCAATTTATATGAATTAAATTTTTATCTTTGTCTTTCCTATTGGGAATGAAATACTAACTAATTAATTTAAATCAAAGACAAAATTATGAGAAATCATCTAAAGCATTTCCTCCTGTTGGCAGTTCTGACAATCTGTTTCACTGCTACGGCTGTTGCGCAAGGAACAGTAAAAGGTAAAGTAGTAGATGCCGAGAACAATGAGCCATTGATTGGTGCCACTGTATCGGTCAGCGGTACGACACTGGGTACTGTAACGGATATTGACGGTAACTTTGTGTTGAAACTTACCTCTTCTAAGGCTACTCTTG
>ERZ894177.44-NODE-44-length-130833-cov-29.8099_pt1 | contig 130833 bp, 125 predicted proteins | sample MGYA00380277_ERZ894177 | MGnify/ENA primary metagenome ERZ894177 (study PRJEB32331, sample SAMN06328428) | human gut metagenome | biome: human gut microbiome; feature: stool | host: Homo sapiens | collected 2014-06-03 ... | reverse complement strand
CAAATCATAGTATTAATTAAAAACCTGACAATTATGAAAAAATTAAGTTTCGCAGAACTGAAGGGCAGAGTGTCCTGGGGCAGTGTTTTTGGCGGTGTCATGACTGTATTGGCAATATCCGTGTTGTTGTCTATTCTAAATTCAAGTATCGGATTGTTTATGTTTGATCCTTTGTCTGGACATCCGGCTTCAGGCATAGGTACTGCTGTAGGGATTGGTTCCGCCGTCATTCTGATTACTGGCATGGCTGCAGGTGGTTTTGTTGCTGGAAAACTGGCCGGTATGGATGGAATGATACATGGATTTTTAGTTTGGGCTACCACACTGATTGTTGCCGTCGTATTAGGTGTTTTTTTGGCAGCTGGTGCGGTAAAAATGACTGCAAATGCACTTGGGGCTGTTTCATCAGTTACGGGCAGTGTCTTGTCCGGAACAGGTAACGCTGTCGGAAGTGGTATTTCTGCATTGTCTGAAGAAGCGGAAGAAGTATTTGGAAAGATTGATTTCAATGCAACTCTGAAAGAAGAAAACATACCACAGAATATACGTGCTGCACTTGTCAAGAGCAATGTGAAAGAATTACACCCGGACTATCTCAAGAAGCAATTGGAGGAGGTAGAAGATGACTTAAGCAAATCCGTCAAGACAATTGTTGCTTCTCCTCAGGATACGGACGAGGCGGTTAATGATTTTTTGGAACGTTTGAAACAACGTGCGGAAAATCTTAGCCAAAATATAGACCGGAATGATTTGGCTAAGGCTATAGCTAACAATACTAATATGTCTAAGGCGGAAGCGGATAAGACAGTCGAACAGTATATGAATCTGATAGATAATGCACGTATAGAAGCAGGAAAACAGATGGACAACTTGGAAGTAAATTTGCAGAAAGCCGTACAAGAATGGAAAGAGATCAAACATAAAGCGCTGGTGGCTGCTGATAAAGCAACGGACGCAGCCGCGCGGTCTGCCCTGATTTCATTCTTCGCTATTTTGTTCGGGGCTGTATTGTGTTGCGCCACTGGTGCTTATGGTAGCAGAAAAACACAGGAAAGAGTCGATATCTGATAATTGGAAAGAATTAGGCAGAATATCTCTTATAGTCTTATCTGAATTATCCCTATGTGTCTTGGCTAGACTACTCCTTAAAAAAAATCCCGGTATGTCTTGTACATCGTTCCAGCTAGGAAAACCGGAAAGATTAGAACTGAGGAGGAATGAACTGGTCAAGGCACTGGGGGTAGGTTAGTGGGATTTTTATTATCCATCAATCTTCTGGCAAATTTATTAAATTTGCTTGGGCTTACATTGTAATATTTCTTAAGTACTTCACGGAAGTATTTTGCACCAATGGTACTTCATGGAGAGTACATGGAATTTCCGGTGTGTTGCGTTAAAGAAACGCCTTGATGAGTAAATACCGTTTTTTGAAATCACCACACTAACATCTTCCGTCTATAATCCATGGACAGCCAATATTGATGTTTTAATATATCCGACAAGAAAGAATGCTCAATCAATACCTTTATCATCTGATTTTCTTTTGCAAATGCATCTAATTCTCGTTTTACAACCCGCTCTGGAAGTCCAATACGGCAACCGAATTCTTCGAAATCGGTTCTACTCACTTGATACTTATCCAAAAGTTTCATGCCTTTGCGGAACGAATCTTTGTCAAGGGCAAAAATGCGGGGCTCTACTAAATGTAAGGAAATGTTTATCAAATTGTAAGCTGGCGAAAGACGATATTCCTCATTTCTATCAATCAGCGAAAAATTCTTTAGATGAGCATCGCCATTGGGAGTGATAAAGTCAAAATGGCGAGTAATGTAAGTTGCTTCATCATTCTTGAAAAAACAAAGCGCAAATATAAACTCTCCGTATCTATCACTATAGCAAATTGGGGTTGTACACCCGACAGAGAGATACGTCCCACATTACGAATAGCCTCTTTTGTCGTCCTCGTCATTTTATACTCCGAATTCTCCGGATATACTACTGTGTTTTCTTCCTTTTTTTGTGGGTAAATTTACGATATGGTGTATATGGGTAAATGATGATTCATTCCTGCAAGGTGTGTAGCCTGTTATACGAGAAAAATATAAGTATGAAAATGTCATAGTAAGTGTTCATTTGAGCTTTATAGAAGTTACCGCATCTTTTATCTTTGCAACGTTAACGTTAGCAAAGAGATTTTGAACATGATTTATTTAATTTAAAAAGAGGAAAAACTATGAGTATTTTGTACAAGAAGGTTTGGCGATTCCTGAATCCGCTGGACAAGAAGTCGATAAAGAAGGTATATCCGGTAATCACCTATAAGTATGGTGTGGCGATGGATCTGAAGCAGATTGCGAAAAAGATCAGCCGACTTTCCGGTGTGAGTGAAGGTGTGGTGAACTCTGTGTTGAAAGATTTCCGCACGGAGTTGAAAGAAGAACTGCTTCTGGGGCGGTCGGTAAACATTGACGGACTGGGATATTTTTATCTTGCCGCCCATAGCAAGGGCACAGAAACGGTGGAGGCGTTTACGGCGAATGATATCACAGGTTTGCGCGTTTGCTTTCGTGCCAATAAGGAAATCCGTATTACGGCTAGTGGAAGTACACGTTCCGAAGGACTTAGCCTCAAAGATGTGGACCGCATCAATGATGAACTTCCGACTGAAGAAGGCGGTTCGTCGTCAGGTGACGGAGGAATAGAAGAAAATCCACTGGGATAGGGTTTAAAGTCAAAGGCGTTGGAAATTAATAATTAAAGAATTAAAAATTAAACAAGTGTATTTATGAAGAAGTCTGTTTGGAAGAAAATCCTGAAAGTGGTGATGGCTATTGTTTCGGCCGCACTGGGAGCACTGGGAGGCGGTGCGATGAAATGATGACGAGGAGGTAAAGGCCGAGTTAAACTAAGAGAAAGGGGAGTGTCGGAATTCAGGCACTTCCCTTTACTTTTACGGGACTTTCCTTGCTACAGAGAAGCGGTGAGCCTCTTTTCTTTTGTAGATTACTAACTTGTATCTGGAAGCCTTATCTCTGTTAAAGTAGCGAAATTGTTACTCTTTTATTTGGCATAAAGTAACAAATATGTTACTTTTGTAGCGTCTAAAAGTTCTTTGAGATATGAAAACATCAGAACTGAAAAGGGTGCTAAGTGCAAACGGCTGTTATTTTGTCAGTCATGGAGGTAGGCACGACCAGTGGTTTTCACCTATAACAGGTAAAACCTTTGTAGTTCCACGACATGATAGCCAAGAAATACCCAAAGGCACAGAAAAAAGTATCAGGAAGAAAGCAGGGGTATAATCCCCCTGCACTTCCTTATATTCTGTATTCTAATATCAATAAGAACTTTTAGTTTTAACCCAAATAAAAAGCAAAGGATATGAAAGTAACGGCTATTGTAGAAAAAGGCAGTGACGGGCTTTATTCCATCTATTCAGAGCAGGAAATAAATAATCATAGCTTTGGTGGGTATGGCGAAAGCGTTGAAGCTGCAAAGGCTGATTTTATGCTAAGTATAGATGAGGCTAAAGAAATGGTAAAAGAAGAAACAGGCACATTACCAAATGAATTTACCGATTTACAGGTAACTTTCAAATTTGATATAGCCTCTTTCTTTAATTACTTTGATTGGATTAATGTTAGTAAGTTTGCCCAGTATGCAGGTATCAATGAAAGCAAAATGAGGCAATATAAAAGCGGTGTAGCCTTTGCGGGAGAAAGAACCACTAACAAAATATTAACAGCTATAAAGAAAATGGGGACTGAATTAAGTTCAGCCTCACTATAATCAAAGACTTTTAGACAAAGCTTTGCCCGTGTAGGATTATTCTTGCACGGGTTTTCTTTTGAAGGAAAATATTTAATACCTACACTCTTTAGATACCTGAGCAATTATACTAAAGTCCCCCTATGTAAATAATAAATAAAAATGCACGAGAAAAACCCCGTCACTTATTGTGTTTTCTCTCGAATAACTTTACCTTTGTTTCATTAACTCAAAACCGGTAAGTCATGAAATACAAATTATTAGTTCTTGATGTGGACGGAACCCTGCTCGATAGTGAAAAGAAAATCAGTAAGCGCACGCTGGCCGCCTTGTTGAAGGTGCAACAGATGGGCGTGCGTATCGTGTTGGCTTCCGGCAGACCGACGTATGGCCTGATGCCTATTGCCAAAACTCTGGAACTGGGCAATTACGGAGGCTTCATCCTCTCCTACAATGGCGGGCAAATTATCAATGCGCAAAGTGGCGAACTACTCTTTGAGCGTAGGATAAACCCCGAAATGCTGCCCTATCTTGAAAAGAAATCCCGTAAGAACGGGTTTGCTATTTTTACGTATCACGAAGATACCATTATCACCGACTCGCCTGAAAACGAGCACATACGCCGCGAAGCCGAGCTGAATGGCTTGAAGATAATTGCCGAAACCGAATTCTCGATAGCGGTGGACTTTGCCCCTTGCAAGTGCATGCTGGTAAGCGATGACGAAGAAGCCCTCGTGGGACTGGAAGACCACTGGCGCCGGAGGTTGAACGGAGCGCTGGATGTATTTCGTTCGGAACCTTATTTCCTAGAAGTGGTGCCCTGCTCCATTGATAAATCCAATACGCTGGGCGCCTTGCTTGAGAAGTTAGGTATCAACTCTGAAGAAGTCATCGCCATCGGCGACGGAGTTTGCGATGTCTCCATGATACAATCCGCCGGACTGGGTATCGCTATGGGAAACGCACAAGACTCGGTGAAGGTCTGTGCCGACCGCATCACCGCCTCCAACGATGAAGACGGCGTGGCCGAAGCCGTGGAGAAAGCGATACTTGCCGAAATCCGCCCCGCCGACGTGCCCCTGGAGCAACTCAACCAGCGTGCCCGCCATGCATTGATGGGAAATCTGGGCATACAATACACTTACGCCTCCGAAGATAGGGTAGAGGCCACCATGCCCGTGGACGAACGTACGCGCCAACCTTTCGGCATCCTGCACGGAGGTGCCAGCCTAGCATTGGCCGAAACCGTGGCCGGACTGGGTTCCATGATACTTTGCAAGCCGGACGAAATAGTGGTCGGCATGCAGGTCAGCGGAAACCATATCTCCTCCGCCCATGAGGGGGATACGGTAAGGGCTGTTGCAACTATCGTGCATAAAGGCCGCTCCTCGCATGTGTGGAATGTGGATGTGTTTACTTCCACGGCCAAGCTGGTGTCTTCGGTGCGTGTAGTCAATAGCATACTGAAAAAGGGATGATCGAAAATGAATTGGACAACGGGCCACAAGAACTACCCGTTGAATCCGTTAAGAAGAACAATACCCGGACCCTCGTAAAAAGAACACTTGCGATTGCCGGTTTAGCCTTGGTTGTATATTTTTTGTACTCCATTGTTCACCTGTTTGTTTCGCCCGACCGCAACATTCAGCAAATCTACCTGGTGCCCGAAGACGCGGCATTTATCATCCAGTCCTCGGCGCCCATCGACGATTGGGCAAAGTTCAGCGGAAGCGCAACCTGGCAATGCCTGAAGCGGGCGAAAGCCTTCGAGGACGTCACCCGGAATGTGGAAACGCTCGACACTGTGGTCCGAAGCAATAAAATGTTGTTATCGCTTGTGGGCAAACGGGATATGCTCATCTCGATCCATAAGGTCCGTGCCCGCGATTGGGATTTCCTGATTGTGCTGGACATGCAAAAGGCCTCCAAGATGGACTTGTTGAAGGATCAGCTTGAAACGGTGCTCACCATGGCGGGCAGTTCCGTAACCAACCGGATGCACAACGGGATTAACATCCTCGAAATGCGCGATCCGGATACACGCGATATTTTTTATTGCGCCTTCGTGGACAACCATTTCGTAGGTTCCTATACCTCCAAACTTGTAGAATCGGCCATCGACTCACGCAACAAGCCCAAAATCGGTCTCGATCATTCTTTTATCGAAGCCGAAAAACTGGTGTCCGGCAAAGGACTTGTCCGCGTTTTTATCAATTATGCACGCCTGCCCCAATTCCTGAATATTTATCTGGGAACCGGGAACGAGTACATCGATATGTTCAGCAATTCCATGGATTTTGCCGGACTCTATTTCAATACCGACCACAAACGGATGGAGGTGAAAGGATATACCTTGCGGAAAGACACCGTCGATCCGTACATCATGGCCTTGCTGAACTCGGGTAAGCACCGGATGAAAGCACACGAAATCCTGTCCAGCCGGACGGCACTCTATACCAACATCGGTTTCAGCAATCCGGTGACTTTTGTAAAGGAACTGGAGAATGCACTCGCGGTCCACGATCCGCAATGGTGCGAATCTTATAGGAGTTCCCGGAAGAAGATTGAAAGCCTGTTCGACATCTCTCTGGAAGAAAACTTCCTGAGCTGGATGTCGGGAGAATTTGCCATCACCCAATCCGAACCGGGGCTGTTGGGGCACGATCCGGAACTGATTCTGGCCATCGGCACCAAAAGCATCAAGGACGCCCGTAAGAATATGGAGTTTATAGAAAAAAAGCTCAGGCGGCGCACCCCGCTCCGGATAAAGACGGTTGATTATAAGGGATTTGAAATCAACTATGTGGAAATGAAAGGCTTCTTTCGTTTGTTCTTTGGAGGGCTGTTCGACAAGTTCGAAAAACCCTATTACACGTACGTGGACGATTATGTGGTGTTTAGCAACAAAGCCTCGTCTCTGCTCTCATTTATAGAAGATTACGATCAGAAGAACCTGTTGAAGGATAATCCGGGCTTTAAAAATGCCTTCTCGTACCTGAATTCGAGTTCTACCGTTTTCTTATATACGGATGTGCATAAGTTTTATTACCAGTTGAAGCCTATGATGAATGCCGTTACGTGGGGAGAGATACAATCGGACAAGGACATTGTCTACTCATTTCCCTATTGGACCATGCAGATTACGGGAGACGGCCAGTCCGCCTCGTTGCAATGCGTGATGGACTATAAACTTTATCAACCGGAAGAAGAGGCCGTAGCGGTGGTAGTGGACGATGAAGCCGACGAAGTAATGAACGAAGATGCCGAAACGGAGAAGGAGCAAATGAGTGAGTTGCAACGTTTCTATGTTGAGAAATTTGAGGGCAACGTCTTGCGGGAGTTTTATCCCGAAGGAGCGCTGAAGAGTGAAGCGGAAGTGAAGGATGGAAAGCGCCACGGACGCTATCGCGAATATTATGAGAACGGCAAACTGAAACTCCGCGGAAAATACGGAGATAACATACCCAAGGGCACATGGAAGTACTATACGGAGGAGGGAGAGTTTGAACGGAAAGAGAAGTATTAAAAAAGAGAAAAACAATGCTTGCATATACCTATATTGAACACGGAAAATTTGAACTTATAGAAAAACCGAAACCCGGGTTGAAAGACCCCCGAGACGCCATTGTCCGCGTGACGCTCGGTAGCATCTGCACCAGCGATTTGCACATCAAGCACGGTAGCGTGCCGCGTGCCTTGCCCGGAACCACGGTGGGGCACGAAATGGTAGGCATCGTGGAGCAAGTGGGCGCGGACGTCACTTCCATCAGGCCCGGCGACAGGGTTACGGTGAACGTAGAAACCTTTTGTGGAGAATGCTTCTTTTGCCGACACGGATATGTGAACAATTGCACCGATGCCAATGGTGGTTGGGCACTGGGTTGCCGCATCGACGGAGGTCAGGCCGAGTACGTCCGCGTGCCTTATGCCGACCAGGGACTGAACCGTATTCCGGATGCGGTGAGCGACGAACAAGCGCTCTTTGTGGGCGACGTGCTTGCCACGGGCTTTTGGGCGGCTCGCATATCGGAGATTACCGAAAAGGATACGGTGCTCATCATCGGCGCCGGCCCTACCGGAATCTGCACCCTGCTTTGCGTGATGCTCAAGCACCCCCGCCGCATCATTGTTTGCGAGAAATCTCCTGAAAGAATACGCCTTGTGCGTAAACATTATCCGGACGTACAGGTGGTGGAACCGGAGGATTGCCGGGAGATTGTGTTGCGGAGTAGCGATCATGGCGGAGCCGACGTCGTGCTCGAAGTGGCAGGAACCGACGACACCTTCCGTCTGGCGTGGGAGTGTGCACGCCCCAATGCCATCGTCACCGTGGTGGCCCTCTACGATCATCCCCAGGTGCTTCCCTTGCCCGATATGTACGGAAAAAACCTGATCTTCAAGACCGGTGGCGTGGACGGGTGCGATTGCGCCGAGATACTTCGCCTGATCGAAGAAGGCAAGATAGACACCACGCCGCTTATCACACACCGCTTCCCGTTGAATGAGATTGAGGAGGCTTACCGGATTTATGAAAATAAACTGGACGGGGTGATGAAAGTTGCGGTGTCTGAAAGAGAAAGAAAGGAATAAGAGAGTGATAGGGTGGTAAAAGTGGTAAAGGTGATAGGGCGATAAAGTAGCTGCGCTATATATCACAGAGCGTTATCCCACTATCACCTTACCACTTTTACCACGCTTTGTTCATAACCATATTAAAAAGAATACAGCCTTATGCCCATTATTGAAATATCCTCCTTGTCGCACCCCGGAATCGAGGTGTTCTCCACCCTCACCGAGGCCCAGTTGCGCAACCGCATCGAGCCCGATAAAGGCCTGTTCATAGCCGAAAGCCCGAAAGTGATCCGTGTAGCATTGGATGCCGGATATGAACCTCTGGCCCTCTTGTGCGAGCAAAAACATATCACCGGTGATGCCGCCGACATCATCAGTCGTTGCGGCGACGTGCCCGTCTATACGGGCGGGCGGGAGTTGCTCGCTACGCTGACGGGCTATGTCCTGACGCGCGGAGTGTTGTGTGCCATGCGTCGCCCCGCGCCCCGCACGGTGGAAGACACATGTCGGGATGCCCGGCGCATCGTCGTCATCGACGGTGTGGTGGACACTACGAATATTGGTGCCATTTTTCGTTCGGCGGCCGCTCTCGGGATGGATGCCGTGTTGCTGACGCGTAACTCTTGCGATCCGTTGAACCGTCGTGCGGTCAGGGTGTCCATGGGTTCGGTTTTTTTGGTTCCCTGGACGTGGCTGGACGGCACTCTCAGTGATCTGGCCCGCCACGGCTTCCGCACCGCCGCCATGGCACTTACGGACAATTCTATCTCCATTGCCGATCCTGTCTTGACGTCCGAACCCCGGCTAGCCATTGTGATGGGAACGGAGGGAGAGGGGCTTCCACCCGATACGATTGCCGCGGCGGACTATGTAGTCCGTATCCCGATGGCGCATGGGGTCGATTCGCTCAATGTGGCGGTGGCGGCGGCCGTGGCGTTTTGGCAACTTAGGATTATGGATTAAAACTATTTTTGTTTTAATTTCGATATGGATAATCTTCAGATGTATAAAGAATTACTTGCGGATAAATATTTCTAAGGAAGGAATTCCATGTGGCTGTTGGATGTGTAGAGAGGAAGAGTATGACCGTAAGGAATATAAAAGAGAAACTTGGTGCATTATCAAAGAATGAGCCAATAGATTAAAATACCATTCCTCGCTCTTTCTATAAGCGTGAAATGGTATTTTGTTATTCAGTGCGTAATGTTGAGAATTCTTGTTTTTTAATTGATAATTTATTACAGATTACTTACCGATGCAGCATATTTACATCACTGACTATCAGTGACAATTCATTTTAATCGGTACAATCTCTGTTTTTACAAGTACACAGAATGTGGGAACAAATGCAAATAGTTGTATTTCATTGTTTTGTATATACGTGTTGTACCACTTTCTTTCAGCCGTTTTGTGGAATGTCCGTTATCAGATTCAACATATTGAACGATAGGGAATTTCCGCATGGATGTTACAGAACGCTTGCTGGATACAAAAGTAGTGATTTTCTTGAAATTTTTGCGGTTTTCGGTGGAATTTTTGCACTCTGAGTATTGGGAATGTTTGATTCGTTGGAAAAAGTGTAACAAAACTGAATTATTCGCTTAGAAAAGTGTTGTATGGTGCCTATATACTTTAATTTGTGGTTTTGAATCTTACTGCATTATACCTTATCTGATATAATAATGTTAGTGGTGAAATAAATTATACCCATTATGGTATAATATGAGATATTTGTATTAACTTTGTACCCGAAAAGGTATAAAGTTGAATGCTTATGAACAATCTTTCTATTACGGTCAAGATGTTGCGAAAGCAGTATAATCTGACGCAAGAAGAACTTTCGTTGAAGTCGGGGGTAGGATTGCGTTTTGTGCGAGACCTTGAACAGGGAAAGGAAACGCTGCGCCTTGATAAGGTGAACCAGCTTCTTGACTTCTTCAATTATGAAATGGTTGCCATTTCTAAAACTGATAATCAATGAGACAAGCCAGTATATTTTACAAGGAGCAGTTGGTTGGAATTCTAACAGAAAACGATGCAGGATATGAGTTTCGCTATCTGCCGGAATATCTCTCTTCGGAAACGGCAAATGCTGTCAGTCTGACATTGCCTTTACGGGAAGAGGCTTATACAAGTTCTATTCTATTCCCATTTTTCGATGGTTTGATTCCTGAAGGATGGTTGTTAGATGTTGCATTGCGGAATACAGACATCAGTATTCTTGACCGGATGTCGTTGTTGTTGACATGCTGTAAGGATTGTATCGGAGCAGTAAGCGTTATTCCAATGGAGGAAAAGGAGGAGAGTCATGTGTAATTGCCTGTATTGTTATCATCCGCTCTTAAAGGGTGAAAAGGATATGCACACGGTTTGCATAAAGAAGTTCTTCGGGACAACAACATTGCCTGTCCTTGATTATACTACAGAACAACTGGACCAACTTGCTCTGCAAATCATTCAAGACCAAACCTCTTTGACTGGTGTCCAGCCGAAGTTGTCCTTGCATTTAAAAGAGCATGAGGGTAGTAAGCGATTGACGATTGTCGGGTTGTGGGGTGGTTATATATGTAAGCCGCAGACCTCTCAATATGAAATGATGCCAGAGGTGGAGGATTTGACCATGCACCTTGCAGAGGTGGCGCGTATTGAGGTAGTTCCTCACACACTGATGCGGATGGCAGATGATACACTATGCTATCTTACTCGTCGGATTGATAGAACTACTGCCGGAGAAAAGATAGCAATGGAAGATATGTGTCAATTGACGGAAAGGCAAACAGAGCATAAATATAAGAGCAGTTATGAGCGTATTGGCAAGGCTGTTTTGAAATATTCTTCTTTGCCCAAAATGGATGTTACCAATTTTTTCGAGTTGGTGCTTTTCTCTTGGTTGACAGGGAACAACGATATGCACTTGAAAAACTTCTCTTTGTATGAAACGATGTATAAGATACGTCTAACCCCTGCTTATGATTTGCTAAATGCGGTTATCATCAATCCGAAGGATGATGAGGAACTGGCATTAACCTTGAATGGGCGGAAGAAAAAGCTTCAAAGAGAGGATTTTATCAAATCGGCTGCCACTTTGGGCATAGAGAATGTGATTGTAGAACGGCTGATAAATAAGTATATCAAACTATTGCCTAAGTTTGAGACCGTCATTCAAAACTCTTTCCTCAGTGCTGAATTAAAGGGAAAGTATGGCAATTTGTTGAAGGAACGGCTTGCGAGGCTTACGCAAAAACTATAAAAAGGTAAAATACACAATGCTATAGATATTCCTTGTAGCTTTTTATGATGCATTAGGGGTCTTTCAGTTATTCGAAATTTTCGAATAACTGAAAGACGATTATAAGCTAGGTCTGCTACTTCAAACACGATGAGTTGCAATAAATTTCCACGCTAGCCCTATCTACTCAGATAACTCTTAACATCGTCAAAAAACTCAGAGTCAAGTTTGTGATTGTTATTGTAGAAGAATCTAACTGAAATATCTGATTTTATCAGTTTTGAGTTAACGGAATTTAGATAATGCTTAAGTTTGCCAAATTCTGTAAACAACCACCAATGCCTATCACTCATCCAAAGACATAGGAAAGGACAACTATGAGAACTTTCATTTAGTTTACACATATTTGAACAGCAAAAATCATCATCTTTCCCTACCTTAAATTCTATACATTTATATTCGGTATCGTTTTTAGGAATCTTATTTTTTCGATGTTTAGTAAGTTCTGCCTGAAACCCTTTGCAACGATCTTTATGTACTTCAATATTTGCAAGAATCTCTGCATTTAAGAAAATATCAAGATGTATCAGTTCATGAATAGGTTGATCTGTTAACTCTTTTTTATTAATGATGTCATAGTCAACATCCAATTCATACCGTTCAGTTATCAGATGAGAAATCCAATGGTATCGTGAAACCGAACTCATCTGCGAACGATTTTGCTTCAGTAAGAAATAATCTATTCTGTCATTTGCCAAATCGAGCAAGTCAGCCAAACGTATGAGAATCATCATATACTTTAAGCTGACTAATTCTTCCTTTGCTGATGATTTCATTTCATATACATCTGTCGTATCCCATCCATGACTATCGGATATTGTTGCTATCGTTTCAGCTTCAAGTTCTGAGAGGAAAGATAGCATATCCTCTTGCCAATGCCGGATAAACATTGCACTTTCATATGCGTGAGGTACACGCACACGGTCTTCAAAGAAATCAAAAATGTCTTGAAAAGCCTCAATCAAAGATAATCCCATTTCTTTTCTAATCCGATGAATCTCGTCCATTGCGAATTTATTTGATTTGTAGGCATTGTCGATTTTCTCGTTAAATGTTGCCATTCGTCTGAGCCACTTGCTGATTAATTGCTCAGACTTTGTATTAGAATCGTTAAATGAGGCTATATTCGGATGTATAACCATGCTTATATCATGTAAATAACATGCATTAAATATTAAGAAGAAATCATTAGCCTTCAAATTTAAAAAATCCACATTGTTTACAAGTCTAACCACGTTTTTTATTAGATTGATGGCATGTTCGTGATTGTGTAATGTGTAAGCATTTAAGAATTTAGAACCATTGTGCCAAAGGCTTTTAACAAGTCTGTGTGTTTGGATCAATCGATCAATCTTTTCAGGATCCTGAATTTTTTGTCGATAGATACCGAGCCCTTCAAGTACTCCAAGATCTATATCCATTCTTTCGTTTAAATCTGTTGGATCAAGAGATCTCACGAACTCAAAGAAATCACAAATTTTCAACTGATAATTCCTGAGCATTGAAATAATCCGTAATTCATAGTATTTTATTGGCTTAATATCAGACCTTAAAATAGATAGGTTATCCCCAGATTGAATATTGCAAGCGTATGAGAAACAGCAATTCAAAATTTTACGTTTGAAGTTTTCTGAATTTCTGAAGACAAACTTACACCAAGAAGGAAATTCTGTTTTTAAATTGTCATATAGATTTCCCGAGTCAGATACTCTTGTAATTGAATTCAGGAATGGAAATAGTTTCCATATATCACCAGCACCGTAAGATGTATTCTTGATAGCTTCAATAAATCTTTCAGAGTTACGGAAAGGACGCACACTTCTCACAACACGAGAAAGAGATTCATATTCGCTTACAGTGACAACATTTGCACTACATAACATTGAACTGATTCTATGGTAATACAAGTATTTACTAGACCTATCAGTCTTGCAATTATATTTTGAAAGTGCAATATCATATTGTTGAATTTTCTTGCAAAAGTCATGCATCTCTTCCTGTGGCATATCATTTAAGATCAACTCGAACTCAGATTTGAATATTTCTTCCTCAAAGACTTCAAAAATGTGATTAATCAATTCCGTTGAGTGGATTTTTTGAGATATTATATCATCGATTTTGAATTTTTCGAGAAAATCTAATTTCAATTCTTTATCATATTTCCCATTCAAGAGGATCTGTAATTTTCTTTGTCTAAAGAGAAAATATCGTCTGTATCGTCTGAGCCATTTAAGCCGTTCTTCTCCATAAGAGTTATTTCCAAAACTTTCTCTCTTAGAGAGTAGTTTTTTAATCTCGGTATCAACAACTTTCTGTAAAGCAGTTAACTTTTTTAGAGCAACGTTATCATCAACTTCGTCGATATTGCCCTTTATCCATCCGCCCATTGACACTGGCCGTTGAACTAAAAACAATCCATCCATACCCTTGAATGAATCTTTTATATCGCAGATTGTACTCTTTCCGTTAGGATGAAACTGAATTTCATAGGTTATGTCCAAAGCTTGTAATAATAGCTCATGTCCTAAAGCTGGATATTCTTTTAATTTTTCCTTTTTTGAAACTTCTGTTATTGAACTATTAAGTTTTTCTATTAGCTTTCCAAAGAAATTTGTGTCAATGTTTTTTGCAAAGACAACTGAATCATCTACATAGAAATACGAATCAGACTCCGTTAGTTCCTCAATATGATTCATACTTTCGGCAATTTCGATCATACATAAATTGCCAAAGAAGTAAGATTGCGGTAATCCTTGTGCAATTCCTCGTGAAGGATAAAAACCGTTGACTACTTTTATTAAGTCTCCTTGTCCTTTATAATAAACATCTTTCCACCCATCAAGATTGTTTTCAGGTATTCTAAAATAGAGAAGTTTAGATATGATTGTTTTAAGACACTTTTTGTCATCGTCATCCTTGTATTTACCCGAAACTGCGTCCCATATATAATTTAATATTTTGATAGGATTGATAGATGGGAAGAAGTCTTTAAGGTCAAAACTGATCTCTTTATCGTATTCACGTGTCTTGGAATATTCTCGGCAGCGAGATGTCACCATTTGAGAATATTGGCGGTACTTCTCCGTCCAGTTCATGAAAATATTACCTACGTTACAACTCGGGATATTACCATAGAAATTATGAGGTAGCATCCGTGATAATTCTGACAAATTTCTTTTGCCATTAGAGTCATCAAACATTAAAGGCATAAGCAGTGCTGCCATACAAATTTGGTTGACAAGGCTTGTCGTGTGTAAGGGACGGTATTCCACAGTCGGATTTTTTTCGGAACTCAGTTTTTTGATTTTGAAGAAAACGTTAACCTCAAGCAATTCGTTTTCATCATCAAGTAGCTTGGTTAAAGTTCTCTGGCAGTCTTCAATAACTGTTGAGATAATGCCATTAAAGTCATACTTATCTCTTAGTTGAAGAAATATATTCAAATCGGTGGCACTAAGCAAATCCTGTTCCGAGACATACGATTCCATCGCAAAGATTGCTTTATAGATATTTTCTTCTGATAGTATTTGTTCTCTTAGATTAGTGTCCATGAGTCAATGGTATTAATAATGGTTCTACTTGTTGTTTCAACGATAATGTCGTTATTAATTGATTAAGCCCTGAGAATGCCTTATATAAGTTGCTCTGTAGTCCGCTCCCATCGCTTTTGCCTGTCTCAAATATTTTTTCATCAATCCTTATGCAGAAGTCATATATTTTGTCTCTTTTCTTGAATAATTTATCAAAGTTTTCTATGTCAATCTTTACTTTGTAAATAGCGTCCTTTGATAAAGTAATATCAAGAATTTCGCCAAATTCAACTAAGACTTGTTGTTCCAATTGTATTATGGGAAGAGCATTGATATCTGATATGACTGCATTCAGGAATTTACACCATTGCCCAAGTATATGGTCGAAAGATTGTATATTGTCTTTAAAGTATCCGAACCCATATTTGAAATGATGATTCGAGGCGATGTATAGAAGAAGTCCGTTCATATAATCATACTTGGCGTTTTTCCTTCGTTCTATCTGATTTTCTAAATCATAATCCATCAATAGATTCAAGAATAATAGCTTCTCTTCTCTATGTCTTACCTCTTTCTCTTTAGACGAAGACTGTACTTTTTCATCTATTATATCAATCTCATCAACATCGATTGATTGAGTATTATCATTTATGAATAATTTGTATAGTATTTCTCTATTCAAGTCTCTATATAAAACTTGTTCGATATTATTAGGTATTCCGTTACTCATGTGTTGAATTTTTTATACTACTTAGATAATAATCGCAAAAGTCTTTGACTTCTTTGGGTAGTTCTATTCTTTTTATTTCACACCCATACCTAAGCATGAGTCGATATAATTTTATAAAAGCGTCATTTCCTGCTTTATCCAGGTCAACTACCATATATAGATTATAACATTTTAGTTTGGCAAGGTCTTCAGTAGGAAACGAAGTAGCACTTGGAAGTGCAACAGCATTATAGCCCATTGATAGCATGGCTAAACAATCAGTTATGCCTTCAGTAATGAAAATCTTCGATCCATGTCGCATTGACTTCAGAATTGGGAGGTTGTATAACCTAATTGATGAGCAACATATTCTTTTAAATCTTGGTATGTGAATATCAGGATTGTCTTTTCCTAAATATCGAGTCTGTAAACCTATTAGATTATTGTTCTCATCATAGTATGGGATAATTAAAGAGGGAGTATTGATTGTTAGGTATTTGCCACTTTGTGTTAAAACCTTTGCCGCTTTTAATCTATCTATTCCAAATTGAACTTGTAGCATATTTTTTAGGTCATTCATATTGTCAATAGAATGAATTTGGGAAGATTTTATCACATCGCTGTTAAATTTCCTCTGCTCTTGCAAAAAGTCATACCCGGTCTTGGTCAAGGTTGTGTTTTTCATTATAAACTCAGCAACCTCTCGATCGAAAAGACATGAAATCTCATTAGTAGATTCTTTGCAGCGCAGATTTATAATTGAATCTTTCCACTTAGCAGATCTTTTTGCAACATAAGGGATATGAATACCATATTCATTAGATAGAATTATGCAGGCCTCGATGAAAGGTACCGAAAATTTTTCTTGAATAAAGGTTATTGAATCTCCACCTATATCGCATGAAAAGCATCTCCAATGATTCTTTCTAAAGCCAAGACTTGCAATACGATCATCATGTTTAAAGCAATGAGCCATATGGTTTTTGACTTCAAGCCCAAATCGTTTAGCAACATCTTCACAGTTCATTTCATGAAGTTGTCTAATTATTTCATTTGGTATTTGCATTTAATGTGTTATTTTGCTTTTTAGATACTTATTTATGAGTAGATGGGTTAACTAGCATTTGAATTAAACCATTACATAGTGTTTTCATCTGCCATATTATGTTTTTTTATTCTTAACGAATAACACTTTGGTGGTTAATTGTTTAAAAAACGAATAACTGTTCTGTAATAATATAATAAGTGAGCATTTAGTCATTTCTATGCCTTTTTTTGTGCGTAATGCTCTTCTATTATTTTATTGACCTCATCCATTGATATTTCTCCCTCAATATGTTTACGGGCAGTCTCAATGAGGAAATTAGATACATGTAGATTGTCAACTAGTTGTAAGCCAATAGAAGCTCGCCATAATTTGGCTCGTTCACGTTTTTCTACGTTTTCGTCATTCAAATATTCATCAAATATATGCATATACTTATTCGTCTTTTTAATTTTTATACCCAAATTAGTGTTTTGTATGCTGCAAAAGTACAAAATAAACCTGACTATCGAATATAATTCACTATATTTGCACTATAAAATCGTATCAAAGAATGAAACTAAATAGAATAAAGGCGGTATTATCTGAAAAAGGTATCTCTCAGACATGGTTGGCAAAGAAACTCGATAAGAGTTTCAGTATGGTCAATGCTTATGCTTGTAATAGGATTCAACCAAATTTAGAGACCTTGCAACAGATAGCAGAGATATTGCAGGTCGATTTGAAGGATTTGATAACCGACAAAAAGGATAGGTGATATGAAACAGTTTTCGGAAGCTACACGGGTGCAGATGCCTGCAATGGTTCACCTCATCCGAATAGGATATACTTACTTCGGCAAGTTGAGTGAAGATAAGAATGGCACGGTCTATGACAGTGACACGAATATTCTTTTGCAGGTATTTGAACGGCAGTTTAAGAATCTGAATCCCGGACATGAGGGAGAGTTTCTTCAAGTTTTGAAAGATATTCGTAAGGAGCTGAACGATGATGACCTCGGTCGAGGCTTTTACAACCGTCTCAAAGCTGTTTCGCCTGTAAAGCTGATAGACTTTGATAACATTGGGAATAATACGTTCCATTTCACAGCCGAATTTACCTGTAAGAACGGACAGGACGAATTTCGTCCTGACATTACTTTGTTCGTAAACGGATTGCCACTTTGCTTTGTAGAAGTGAAGAAACCCAACAATCATGGTGGTATGTTGGCAGAGAGCGCACGAATGAATAAAGAACGCTTCCCGAATAAAAAGTTTCGCCGCTTCATCAACATTACGCAGTTGATGATATTCAGTAATAATATGGAATATGATGCGTTGGGCGGTATCGTACCTATACAAGGGGCTTTCTATTGTACTGGGGCACGTTCATACGCACCATTCAATTGCTTCCGTGAAGAAAATTTAAGCGGTCAGAAAATAGCACCGTTCCATCGTGACTATCCGTATAAGGAGATTGACAAGACGGTGGAAAAACAGATATTGTCTGATTACAATTGCCAGGTCATTCATACAAGTCCTGAATACCAGACAAATCTTGGTTTTAACACCCCTACAAACAGAATCCTAACATCCATGTGTTCACCTGAACGGTTATTGTATATCATTAGATATGGTATTGCCTATGTCCGTATGGAGCGTGAGGTAGATGGAAAGATTGAATCTACCGACCAAAAACATATCATGCGTTACCAACAATTGTTTGCATCATTGGCTATTCGCAAGAAACTGGCCGAGGGGGTGAAATCTGGTGTGGTATGGCATACACAAGGTAGTGGAAAAACGGCCCTGTCTTATTACTTGACATTTATTCTCAACGATTTCTATTCTAAACAGAACAAGGTGGCTAAATTCTATTTCATAGTTGACCGTCTTGATTTGTTGGAACAAGCTACACAAGAGTTTGAAGCTCGTGGTTTGGTGGTATCAACAGCCAATTCAAGAGCTGAATTGATGGCGCAATTCCGTAGTAATCAAGCACAGCAGGGGGTAAGTGGTCAGGCTGAAATAACGGTAGTAAATATACAACGCTTTGCGGAGGATAAAGAAAAAGTACGTATTAACGACTATGCAACCAACCTTCAGCGTATCTTTATTCTTGACGAGGCACATCGTGGGTATAAACCCGGTGGCTGTTTCCTTGCTAATCTGTTTGATGCGGACACTGATGCAATAAAAATTGCTCTTACTGGTACTCCGCTATTGAAGGAAGAACGTGCTAGTTGTAAAGTGTTCGGAAACTATTTGCATACTTATTATTACGATAAATCCATTGCAGATGGTTATACGCTGAAAATTATTCGTGAAGATATTGAAACTTCCTACAAAGAGCGTTTGTCTGATGTGTACGACAAACTGGAAACCCTTGTGCAAAAGAAAGACATTCGTAAGTCGGAAATCATAGAGCATCCAAGTTATGTAAGCGAGTTAGCCTGTTACATTATGACGGACTTAAAAGAGTTTCGCAAGATACAAGGAGATGATACTTTAGGCGGTATGGTCATTTGTGAAACCAGCGAACAGGCAAGGCGGCTTTATGATGTATTTCAAGAAGAATGGCAGAAGTATCAGCCGAAGCCCATCAAGATAAAACTTTCCGATGGTTCGTATGTAGTGGGTGAACCGGAAGTGGATTACAAATCAAAATACAGACCGCTGAAAGCTGGAATCATTCTTCACGATACGGATGACAAGGAAACTCGCAAGCAGATAGTCAAGGACTTCAAGAAAAATATGACAGTGGATATTCTCATTGTCTTCAATATGCTTTTGACTGGTTTTGATGCGCCGCGTTTGAAACGCCTGTATTTCGGGCGCAAATTGAAAGACCACAATCTGCTTCAAGCCATAACACGTGTAAACCGTCCTTATCCCGGTATGCGTTACGGTTTTGTCATTGACTTTGCCGACATCAAGCGCAACTTCAAGGAAACCAATGAAGCATATTTGCAAGAGTTAAACCGCTTTAATGACGTGGATGAGACTGGCGAATCCGCTGCCACCGATACCTTTACCCAAGTCATTGAGGACAAGGAAGAGATATTGAATCAGATGAAGAAAGTTCGGCAAACGCTTTTCAATTACACATACGATAATGCGGAAGAATTTTCTTCTGAAATCTCCACCGAAGAGGATAAAGCTGTATTGCTCGACCTCAAACAGGCATTGGAATCAGCCAAGAACATGGCGAACATCGTGCGTACATTCGGTGATGATGAAATGAAAGAGCAATTTGCCAAACTCGAAATCACCAAGTTGCCGCAACTACTCTCTGAGGTGCAAAGACGGATAAGTATCATCAATCAGAAAGAGGCTTTCAATACAAATGAGGAAACGAAAACTCTAATCAATGAGGCAATGATGGATATAGAGTTCACTTTCTCCAAAATAGGACAAGAGGAAATGCGCCTTATATCCGGTGGTGTGGAATTGAAAGAGAAATGGCAACGTACCATTTCTTCGTTTACCCAAAACTTCGACCAAGACGACCCGGAGTTCATTTCGTTGCGTGAAGCCTTTATGGAACGCTTCAAGGAACACGGTTTTGTGATTGACACGATAGCCAAGTTCAACGAGGAAACTCAGGCTTTGGATGAAATCATTGGTCGCCTGCAAGAACTGCAAAAGCGCAATAATGTCTTGCTAAAAAAGTACAAGGGCGATGAAAAATTTGCTCGTGTACACAAGCGCATCCGTGAAGTGAACAAGCAAAGGGAAGGTAAAGGACAGAAGCCTATGTTCTCTTTCCTTGACGAAGAGATTGCAGCCATCCTCAATATTATAAAAGAGGATGTAGATGCTAAAGTGTATGACCGTAACGACATTCTGAAAAAGGATGCTTATTTCGGGCGCACGGTAATGGCACTCATCAATGGATGCCTGTTTCATTTTCCGCAAATCAAGCCGGAAATGGACGATTACAAGTTCATCCAAACACGCATTTCACAACAGTATATCAACCAATATAACGCCACTTACGGCATTGCATAAAGATTATGTCAGATATTAAAGAAAAAACATTAAAACTCATCGATGGGCTTAAAGCCACCTGCCAATCATACGGTATGGGAAATGATGGTAATGAATATAAGATTATCACTCAGGTATTTCTCTATAAATTCCTGAATGACAAATTCGGCTATGAACTGAAAAATGCGAAAAGTGAGATAGCCAAGAAACTTACAGGAGATGTAAAATGGGAAACGGCATACGAGACTCTTTCGGATGATGAGCGTATGCTGATTCAGGGTGCCATTTCGCCCGATGTTCCGATGCTCGAACCATACCATCTGATTGCCAATCTTTGGAATCAGCAGGGAAAAGGTGATTTTGATGTCATTTTTGATTCCACAATGACAGATATAGCGGAACAGAATGCCGATATATTCTCCACGCAGACCACAGCCAACACGAAGATTCCATTGTTCGAGGCACTGACACCGTTTGTGACAGACTCAGCACAACGTGCGCCATTTGCCCGTGCTTTGGTGGATAAGCTCATTAATTTCTCCTTTGAAGAAGCGTTTGCACAGAATTACGACTTCTTCTCCAGTATCTTTGAATATCTGATTAAAGACTATAATACAGCCGGAGGTGGCAAGTATGCGGAATATTATACGCCTCACGCCATTGCCACGATTATGGCTCGTCTGTTGGTGGGCGATAATGCCGACCTGCATAGTATGGAGTGTTACGACCCATCGGCAGGAACAGGTACATTGCTTATGGCACTCAGTCATCAAATAGGTGAAGACCGTTGTACCATTTTTTCGCAGGATATATCTCAGCGAAGCAACAAAATGCTGAAACTTAATTTGCTGCTTAACGGACTTGTGTCTTCGCTTGACAATGCCATTCAAGGCGATACACTTGTAAGCCCTTATCACAAGAGTGATGACGGACAACAGTTACGCCAGTTTGATTTTGTGGTGAGCAATCCGCCTTTCAAGATGGACTTCTCTGATACCAGAGAGAAGATAGCCGCCATGCCAGCCCGTTTTTGGGCAGGAGTCCCCAATGTGCCTGCCAAAAAGAAAGAATCAATGGCAATATACACCTGTTTCATACAGCACGTTATCAATTCGCTGAAAAAGACAGGTAAAGGTGCGATTGTTATCCCTACTGGTTTTATTACAGCCAAAAGCGGCATTGAGAACAAAATTCTTCATAGAATTGTAGATGACAAAGTGGTATTTGGCTGTGTTTCTATGCCAAGCAACGTGTTTGCCAATACAGGTACAAATGTCAGTGTGCTGTTCTTTGACAAGTCTGCAACTGCCGACAAAGTAATCTTGATTGATGCCAGCAAATTGGGCGAGGAATACAAAGATGCTAACGGATTAAAAAAGGTGCGTCTGAACGATGAAGAGATAGAAAAGATTGTCGGCACATTCCAGCGAAAGGAGGCAGTGGAAGATTTCTCTGTGGCTGTCTCTTACGATGAGATAAAGGAAAAGGGATATTCTCTTTCTGCTGGGCAATATTTCGACATCAAGATTGATTATGTAGATATAACGGAAGAAGAGTTTAATTTCCGAATGGCGGACTACAAGCAAATCCTTTCCGAGCAATTTGCAGAGAGCCATCGTTTGGAAGAGGAAATAATGAAACAGTTGGATGCTTTGCAGTTCAACGCAAATGTAGGTAACAATGAGTAACGAGATACAGTTTTTATTATACAGCCTGCCAGATGAACAAGGGAAGGTGCAAGTCGTTATCAAAGACGAAACCATTTGGTGTACGCAAAAGGCTATGGCAGAGCTTTTCGGTATTGATAAATCCGGTATTAGTCGCCACATATCCAATATTTTTAAGGAAGATGAACTTCAGCAAGACACGACAGTTGCAAAAATTGCAACCGTCGTAAATAGAGGTATCAGAGGGGAGGTTGAAGAACTGGTTGACTTCTATAATTTGGATATGATTATTGCAGTGGGTTATCGTGTTTCTTCGCCTAAAGCAACCAAGTTCCGCCAATGGGCAACCAAGATTCTCAATGAGTACATCAAGAAAGGATTTGTACTTGACGATGAGCGTTTGAAGCAAGGCACGGCTGTATTCGGGAAAGACTATTTCCGTGAATTACTGGAAAGAGTACGCTCTATCCGTGCCAGTGAACGCCGTATTTGGCAGCAAATTACTGATATATATGCAGAATGTAGTGTTGACTATGACAAGAACTCGCCCACAACACGTGATTTCTATGCTATGATACAGAACCGTTTTCATTATGCCATTACAGGACAGACAGCTGCCGAAATTATCTACACAAAGGCAGACCATCGCAAAGAACACATGGGTTTGACCACATGGAAGAATGCTCCCGATGGACGTATATTGAAGTCTGATGTATCAATAGCCAAGAACTATTTGCAGGAAAAGGAAATCCGCCAGTTGGAACGTGCTGTAACAGGTTTCTTTGATTATATAGAAGACCTTATCGAGCGTGAGAATACGTTCAATATGTCGCAGTTTTCGGGGAGTGTCAATGAGTTCCTTACATTTCGTCGCTATCAGATTTTGCCGGATAAAGGGCGTGTCTCCGCATCACAGGCTAAGGCAAAAGCGGAAAGCGAGTACGATATTTTTAATAAAACCCAACGGATAGACTCTGACTTCGATAAACAAGTTAGAGGAATGTTGAATGAGTAGTTATAGTATACGAATATAATATTTATTTGAATGATTGATTACGATAAAGTAAATGAATATATAACTACTATGCTCCTAAAATCAGGTAGTTGTGCGCAATTGACAAATATTGCTCTTGATGATTTATTTGGAGCAAAAAATCAGGTTATATCAGAAAAGGATTTGCATGATGGGATTGAATACATAATTGCTCTTCATAAAAAGGATGTAGAAGAAAACCGTTATGCCACTACGGAACAGAAAGAAATGGAAAAGAATAGACGAGAACTTATTTTGAAATCTCTTGAAGAACAAATCAAAGTGTATCTTAAAAGCCAAAATAGATTGCAATGAAATTGACAAGATATAAATTGGGAGAAATCCTCAATGTTACAAGAGGAGCAAGTCTCAGTGGCGAGTTTTACGCCACTGAGGGGGAGTATATTCGCCTGACTTGTGGTAACTTTGACTATCAAAATAACTGCTTTAAGGAGAATAAGTCCAAAGACAATCTTTATTATGTTGGTGACTTTAGATCTGAATTTCTAATGGAGGAGGGAGATATTATCACTCCTTTGACCGAACAAGCAATAGGATTGCTTGGTTCTACTGCCATTATTCCCGAAAGTGGTAAATATATCCAAAGTCAAGATGTGGCAAAGATTGTTTGCAAAGAGGACTTGTTAGACAAGAACTTTGCTTTTTATCTTATATCCTCTGCACTCGTAAAACAGCAATTAAGTGCCGCTGCCCAACAGACTAAAATTCGCCACACATCACCTGATAAAATCAAGGATTGCACAGTGTGGATTCCCGAATTATCAGAACAAAAACGCATCGGTAAGTTATTACGTTCTATTGACAGCAAAATAGAACTTAATCGTCAGATAAATCAGAATTTAGAGGCGATGGCGAAGCAACTCTACGATTACTGGTTTGTGCAGTTTGACTTTCCCAACAAAGATGGCAGGCCGTATAAATCAAGCGGTGGCAAAATGGTGTGGAACAAAAAGATTAAGAGAGAAATACCCGAAGGCTGGAAAGAAGTTACACTTAATGACTTTATAGATAAAAATAAAGGTGGAGATTGGGGATATGATACGCCAAAAGATGGAACAATCAAAGTAGGTTGTGTGCGTGGCGCAGATATTATTAAGCTAAATGATGTGCCCACAAGACATATTACATCGAAACACTCTGACCGACTTTTAGAAGATGGTGACATTGTGATTGAAATTTCTGGAGGAAGCCCAGTTCAAGCGACAGGTAGAGTCGCTTTGATAACAAACGGAGTTATAGAAAGAAATGGAGGAGCTTTAGTATGTTCTAATTTCTGTCAGTCATTCAATATGAAGAAACGAGAGTTTTCAGAGTACTTCTATTATCTATGGCAAAATCTCTATGATAATGATAACATGTTTAATTTTGAAGGTAAAACCTCTGGTATTAAGAATTTTCAAACAGATGTATTCTTGGCAAATTATTGGTTTGAAATTCCAGAACCATTAATTGAAACATTTCATACTATTGTTGCGCAATACCACTTGATGATTGACCAGAATATAATCGAGAATAATAACTTGATTAAGCAGCGTGATAAGCTTTTGCCTCTGCTGATGAACGGTCAAGTGTCGGTAAATTCTGATTTATCTGACGATTGATAGCGATTTTCCTCTCTAAACCTTGGAGAATAGCTACAATATTGTTTTGGATGCTTTCACTAATATCTTCAATTGGTATAGCAGCAAAGGCTGCATCCAATTGGAGATTTTTTATACCGGATGTTTTGCCTTCGAAATTAAAAAACGCCCCAAGATTATAGATAAACTGAAGATAATAGTAGACATAGAGTGGAATCCAACCTTTCTTTACTCGAAAGGCAGTACAAAAATTGGAGCATATAACAGCCCCGGCATGGTCAAGCAGCTCTTGTGATACCAAAGATACACGCCCTGTGGATTGAGTTGGGCTACCACCTGACTTTTCAATGATAATGTCTCCTACTTGAAGACATTTTTTTGCATATGCTTGTTGGTTAATATAGCGGACTGGAATTGTCGAGAAATCATATTCTGATATTGGAATAATATCAGCCCCACGTACACAAGTTACCGCACAAGGTGTTTCTTTAGAGTAAGTTTCCTCGCCCCAATCTCCAGCAATGAATACTTCTATAATGTCAATTAATTTCATTCGTTGTCTTCAGGTTTAAGTTTAGGGAGTTTTGAAGAAGACTTCTCAATTTTCTTTTCATTGGAAGCAACGCGTCGTTCTACCTTCTTGATGTCCTCAGCTGCTGGCAGTTCTTCCGGACGTATGCCTCGCTGACCGAGCATTTGTCGGATGCTGCGGTTGTTATCCATATGTTCGGTAGTTATACTATGCTCACCATAAAGGTCTTTTTGTTCGACATTGTAATTTGTCATTTCTGTGGCAAGGTTTTTTGCTGCAATTGTAAGAGTTGGAAGAAAATCTGCTAATGGGCGTGTCGATTTAATGCCAAGCCGGTTCTTCATATCTTCTGTTGTATGCCCACCGAATAACACACCATCACCTTTAGAACGAATGCGTCCAAAACCTTTATCATCCACTCCGCGCTCATAAATATTACGTGATAATTGTTTTTCGGAAGAACGCAAACGATCTCTCGTTTCAAGTCGCGACAATTGTTCTATATGCTCCGCAATAAGTTCTGCGCGTCGAGTTTGTACGGCAAAATAACCTTGTGCAAAAGCTATTTCTTCTTTCTTGGGGTCGCCATTCTGTGCGACAAGATAGCACGCATAACGAGTCAGCATGAAATCTTGTATTTCACGCTTAGCTCCGCTACCCAAAGTAACCATTTTCGTGACCTCACGAAAATGGTCGTCGATGTTGATATTCTGTGTTTTACATGATTCAACAGCGCGAGTCAATGCTACTTGAAAATTCTCCCATCTTGCATATCCCAATATAATCTGCAACTCTCTCGCAAACCATACTTCTACTTTATCCGCTCCATTATCGTCTTCGATATAATGGCAAATGTCATCAAACGATTGCTTATGTTTATTGATTCTCTGCAAGTCCATAGTGCTTTTATTAGCGTTCCATATTAGATTGCAAAAGTACAAATTTTAAAGCAGAAATCAGCACGGTTATTATCCCAAATATTTCTTATGCGCCAACTTTACATTATTTTGGTTCACAATGGCATAGTGCAGTGTTGTGTCAATGCGTACATGACCAAGTAGTCGCTGCACCTGTTCGATGGGCATACCTTTGTCGATAGCCATTGTTGCAAGGGTACGACGGAACTTGTGAGGATGAACTTTTGGCATAGAAAGTGTGTGTCCTAATTTTCGGATTCTCACTTCTACACCACTGATTGTAAGGCGTGTGTGAGGAGAATGGAGTGAGACGAATAAAGCAGGATTGTCGTCAGTACGCCCATTGAGGTATTGTTGCAAATGCAGTTTGGTTCGGGCATTGAAGTAAACAACACGTTCCTTATTTCCCTTTCCGAATACCACACACTGTCGTTCGTGAAAGTCTATATCTTCACGGTTCAGTTTTACTAATTCACCTACACGAATGCCTGTAGATGAAAGAAAGTCTATAATAGCAAGGTCTCGTTTGTTAGTACAACTATCTCGAAGTTGCTCCAACTGTTCGTCAGAAAGTACCTCTTTTACAAGTGAATCAGTTTTAACCTTGTGGATACGTCTGACCGGACTTTTGGCGATGTAGTCTTCATCTTCTAACCATGCAAAGAAACTGGAAAAGATGCGTCGCATATTGTCAATGGTAACTTTACTGGATTGATGTTCTTCTTGATAATCGGATAGATAAGTACGAATGTCGGATGTGGTAATATGACAGATAGCCATTGAAAGTGTAACTAATAGCCGTTCAATGGTATTACGGTAGTACGCCAATGTCTTATCCGAACACCCCTCTATTTTCTTTGCTGATATAAAAGAGTTAAGAAACTGTTCGTTTTCTTGTGTTTGCTGGTACACACACTCCTCTTTTTCGATAATCTCAACGTTATGCAGTTCTGATGTAAGCACAGCTTTAAGCTGCGCCATTTGTCGGCAATCTAAGTCACGCTGCATCTTCGCAACTATCGCCTGAATGATGTTTTCTTTCATAATTCTGATATTTACGTCCTTATATATAATATAAGAGACTGCTAAATCAGAATTTACCGATACTTGACCGTTCATCAGAAGCGGTAGAAGTCCATCACGCTGCTTAATTAGATTATCTATTTCTTCTCCTAATATCATTTGTCTATCAAACATAGGGGAACATATCTTATCAAAAGCTCTTATAACTTCATGTGAAGGAATAATAATAGGCAGACTATATAGGTCTTCTTTAGTAATAGACCCAAATGTTGTACCTGCTGCATTTCTTTGTTCAAAAGCAATTCTTAGGTCATTTAATATATAATACAAGTGCGTCGTAGATCTTAATTTTGAATTAATTGCAGATAAGCCACGACCTATACAACAATCATTATTTGCTATATTTATAGATCCAACTGGGGCACGAACACTCATTAGTATATCACCTCTTTTTGCATATCGAGAAGGTGCTGTTGTGTATTGTCTAACCGAGGGAAATCTCATACCAAAATCTGTGCTTCCTTGATAAAAAAGCATACCTTCTCCAACTTCATTATAGCTGGATCCATCAGGAGATTGCCCCATTGTTATATTTGCAATGTCGATAAGCATTCCATTATTCCATCCTTGAGGAATTTCCCGTTTCAGTTTCTCATTCCAAACCATCTTACCGCCACTTGACTTATACGGTTTGCCCTCCTCATTCGGGAAGTCAAACTGCACAAACCAGTAATCGTAGAGTTGCTTTGCCATTGCTTCTAAATTCTGATTTATCGGTATATAAGAAAAGGAGAGGAAAAATCCCCTCCTTAACTCTAAACCATGTCTCAGACATTCAAATCCTTCAGTGCAAGTGCATAATTGGGATAAACCCCGTCCATTATACACTTTAAACCAAGTGTCTGATAATACTTGTAGTCATCATCTTCGGTGCAGAAGTATTTGTAACCGTAGCGTGGCATGTACTCCTTGAAGAACCGAGCCAAGTCTTTCAGGCTTTCTTCTTGGTTCTTTTTGAAATTACTGCGCACAATGATGATAGACCAGTCGGGAAAGTTGCCTCTTCCACAGCTATACTCCCAGAAGCGGATATAGCAGTCTAAATCACGTTCACGAATGTCCACACAAAAGCCGTTGGCATGGGACATCACGCTACAGCTTTCTCTGTAGCCAAATTTCTCACACAAGTAGAGATTGAAATCAAGAATTAAATCTTTTTGTACCATAAATAATTGGGTTTTAAAAATTAATAAATAGAGAGTTATAAATGAAAGCCTCGCTTACGCTTAGCCTTTTTCTTTTTCATTAGGCGATTGAACTCTGCTTCTTCTGCGGCAGTGGCATCGTAGGATGAGCTACCGTTTAGCAAACCGAGACTGATGCCAAAGCTATCATCGGAATGGGAAACGCTTTGCTGTACCTCTTCTTTTTGTTGTTTGGATTCCTGTTTGGCAGACTCCAACAAAGATGCACAAGCATTCTCTTCCAGTCGGTTGTCGATATTCAAGTAGCTGAACTCTCGACCTACTTTTGAGCCGGAGAAAGAAAAGCCGTTATGTTCAAACTTGACACCTTGTATTTCCCGTGTAGTCCGGCTGACTTTGAATTTCATATCAATCTCCCGGTCGGCAAGCGCATCTTTCAAATCATCCCAACTATGAGCTGTGGGCAGTTCTTCTTTCAATGCCTTGTATATCTCGTGCTTTGCCTTATCGTATGGGCGCAAGCGTTCCTCTTTGATATGGTCTTTACCATTGGCAAAGTGCAAGCGATATTTGGCGGTCAGCATTTTGCAGACTTTCTCATTCTTACGGAAGTCATTCTTGTCGCTAATTGTTTTACCGTCATTGTCCACCCGGTTGAATACGATATGGCAATGCGGATGCTCACGGTCGATATGTCGGGCAATGATGTATTGCGTATTTTCAATACCCATCAGCTTCATATAATCGTGCGCTATGTTTAGCATCAGAACATCATCAGACTTTAGCCTTGCACTGTCTTCTGGTGAAAAGTTGAGCGAAGTGTGTCCGACAATATTCTTTACCTTGTCATTGAGTAATGCCTGTAACTCAAATTGCTCTGCTATTTGTTCGGGTGTACCTTCTACTCCGGCCGCTTCTAATAGCTTGGATTTTTCCTCTTTGAGGACATAGCGGACACAACCACCGAACGATGTTCCTTTAGTCTGTTTACCTATCATTTTTCAGTTGTTTTATAAGTTGATTAATATGCTGAGCCATTTCCTCGCATCTATCCGCAACGGCAAAGAAACCGTAGGTGTTCGCTTGTCTTGCCAACTGGTTAAGATTGGTACTTTCACCAATCAGTTGCCGGATGATGTGAATATGCTCTTGCGTGATTCTTTCACGTACCGAACCGTTCTCGATGAGCGAACGGATGACTTCACTTTGAGTCTGCTTGCTCCGTCTGCAAAGCGCACCAAGCCATGCGTGTTGCTGATATGACAGACGGATTGTTATTGTATATTTCTTTTCCATTTGAATTTGTTTTAGTGAATAATTTGTGACCATCGGGAGCTGCCTCCTCAGACTTTTTGAGGAGCAAGTGGTCGGGAAATGTAATACACCGACATTAACTTGCTACAGTAAAAAAGTCTCAATTTCTCTCTCTGAGTTCAAAGTCTGAATCCTCGTTTCTTAGGTGGTGAAACCTTCGGTTGTGGAGTGCCTTGTTGTATGCTAATGAGTTTCAAATCGAATGTTTTTATCAGTATTTTCAAGGCAGGATTCATCCTTATCATCTGTTGGAGGATAGCTTCATCAGGCTTCACTTTGAGCAGATAATCGGCTATGTCGTACCCCTCTTTTCGCTCGTTTTCGGTGGCGTTGGCTTCCAGATAATCGAACATCTGCACCTTAATTCCGTAGCTTTTCATCAGACCGATTTTGCTCTGCCAATAGTCTGTCGCTCCTAAATCGGGAAATAATACAACGCTTCTTCCAGCCAGAACGGATAGGCTGTTGGCATTGAAGCAACCGTTCTTTCCACCGGATGCTATCCATAGGAATTGCGGTAGATAGTAGGAAGCAATGAGTGTCGTTTTCTCACTTTCGACCAGTGCAACAGGACGGCTTTTGTCTTCAGGAAGCAAATGCTCACCGAAGAAGCATTGCTTCAGATTATAATCGCCCTTGTGCAGTACGGAGTGTACCCATGTGACATGATTGTATGGCTCTTTTATCCGCTTGCCAGTTTCGGAATTGTAAAGCATTATCTTACCCGTGCGGACTTTATTTTGGTTATCCGTCTGCCAGAATACAGTTGCACCGTCCCAATACTTGGATGTACCAACCTTGTATCTCTTCATGAGCTTTAATGTTTCTGTTTCTCCGAACTGAGCCGATAGAAATTGAAACAACTTGTTTGCAGGATAGCCACGCAATGATTGATTGACTATATCCAAATCAATGTAGGAAGTGGCTATGGGTTTTGCTTCCTTAATAGGAGCATAGCTCCTGAAACTATTCTCTGCGAACTTTTCTTTCTCAGACGGGTTCTGCTCAAAGTAATCACGAGGCGTGAAGTGATAACCACATTTCTGCTCATGGTCACAACGCCCCACGTATTCTGGGAACTTGATTTGCTTCTCCGTATCGATGTACTTTGAAAAGCATCTTTGACGGTGGCAGTTCGGACAAGTATGCCGAGTGCTGACACCTTTGTAGGGTTCTAATATGAATCTATGTGTACTCATTGTATGTTTCTTTTTGGGTGTGTCACTTTTGTCGTTATTGTCGTTTTCGTTTGGAAAGTGTCAAAACCGACAAAAATGTCACGGGTTAATCTTTGAATATTCTCCATGCTTCTCTTTGCAGAACAATGTTCCGATGTTATCATTGAGAAAGCGTTGAAATGTGCGTTCCTTCATTCCATTTTGCTCGGCTATCTGTATAGCTTGGGCAGTTGTAAAGGATGGAGGAAGTAGATTGACTATCGCCTGTTGTTGGCTGTTGAGCATGTTCTCATTGAGTATATTTTGAACGCTCAATGCGGAGTCCTTGAAATACTCCGTCAGTTTAATGGCTCGTTCTACCGTCAACAGGTCGATATATGTTTTACCACACTCTCCGCAAGTCCATCGTGCTAATTGGATAATCAGGCAGAAACGGATGATGTATATCTCCAGCTTGCAATAGATACTCACAATGGTGTCATTTGTCTCTTGGTCGCACAATTCTGAGAAGTGGTGCTGCCATTCGTAAAGCCGTCTCTTGGCATCCTCCGTGAAAAGAAGAATCTGCGGTTCTATCTCTCCAAACTCATTGAGGGCATACTCTTGTTGTATCAGTTTGTCAATAATGGCATTCCATTCTTGTTCGATGTTCTCCGGTAGTTCCTTGTCATTCCAACGAGCCTTCTGTTGCAGATTGGGCATCACAAACAGAATGCGGTCGATGAATCCGTTACTGGAACGTTCACCTTTAGCCAACTCACTGAGAATCTTCTTTTGAATAGTACCAATAACTGAGATATACGGTCGCTTGATGAAGATGGAACTTTTGGCATTCTTGCGGTCGGATATAGTGGTCTTGGCACTGAACACCGACAGCCAGAACTGTTCTTCCGAACCGTTGTTATAACGGTTGAAGTTCTTGAACCAAGCGGATAACTCGTCAGCCCACAAGCATAAACCACGTTTGTTTTGTGCATGGATAAGGCTCAAACCTTCAGGCGTTACATCCGAAATTAAGAAGCGTTTACGAACTGGCTCCTGAGGAAATTGTTCTTCACCGCTTTCCGCTCGTTCTTTGCGGCTCATACTCATCAGCTCATCATACTTGGCAAGAGCCTTTTCAAAGACTTGATTCTGCTGGTAGTCATAATCAAGAAACGGTTTCATAGCAAAACTGAGCGGATGGCTTTTGTTTGCTCCCGGTCTTCCAATCAATGCCATATACAGAATAGGACTTTCTATCCAGCCTTGCTTGATTTGGGCAAGATGCGTGTTGCCGATGCCAACTGCAATCGCTGTAAGAATTGCAGAGGCAATGTAGTCAGTCGGGTAGTTATGGCATTCGTGAACCTCACTGATGATGCGTTGGATTTTTGTCGGGAATATGCTGACAGGAAAATCAGTGCCAGCCAATCGCATACTTAAATCAACCGCTTCGTCAATGATGGATGCCGGATTAATAGAGGATGTATCCATAGTTCTACTCATTAAAACTTCATGGATGATTTGGACTTATGACGGACACCGCCTTGCATATTTGCCAGCATCTCCTCGTAAGTCTGTTCTGCACTCTTTCTACGCCCGTTCTCAATCCAAGCAAGAAGTTCGTCCTCATAGAAATAGAGTTTCTTTCCTTTCTTGTAAGCCGGAAGCAGCCCTTTGCGTACCAATGTATAGATGGTAGGCTTTGCTTTTCGGATGATACGGCAAGCATCTTCAATTTCAACCAACACGTGTTTGTCTGATGTAGGAGGTTGAAGTTCCGACACCATTCTTTTTAACTCAATGACCTGTTCGGTCAGATAACCTACCGCTTCGGGCAGCTTATCAAATGTTACTGTTTCTTTTTGCATACGTTGTTCGTTTTTAATTGTTCGACGGCAAAGGAAGCAGGTGTTTTAATGGTGGAATCATTCACCAAAATACAACTGTAATATAACTTTGAATGGTGGCAAGTAACTGATAATTAAATATATACTATATGATTAAACACTATAAATGCTTTTATAGGTATTGATAAGAAATAATTTTGTTTTCCGTAAATATGGAATGTGTGACAATAAAATGCTGAGGAATAGATACTTATATATTTGACTTTTTACTAACTTTGTATTTCTTTAATTCAACTTATTATGGAATGTGTTAGACGCTTTTCATAATAAGATAGTTATAACAACCTAATGATAAAATTATTTTTGTATGTTGTATTTTGATGAGTCTGGATATACTGGACCTGATTTGATAAATAGTAAACAACCTTATTTTTCATTAGCTTCTATTAGGATGACAGATGAAGAAATTGCTCAAATAAAAGAAGAGGTGGGTTATTGTGAATGGGGGAGGGAACTTCATTTCAAAAGTATGTATAAAAGTTATCATGGTCAGAAAATACTGGATAAGATATTTAATCACCCTCTGATGGACAATTATCACGTACTTCCATCGTTTGCGCATAAACGATACTGTATCTATGCTAATATTGTGAATATTCTAGTAGAAACAATGTACCACTTCAATGGTATAAATCTATATGAAGGAGCAAAGAATCTGATTCTGGCTAATGGCTTGCATTGTTTTGCTATATTGCATTCTAATAAGGACTTGGTGGCAGAATTTGAGAATAATTTTGTTGGGATGGTTAGGAAACCGTCAATAGAATCTGTTGCGAACTTTTATAGAACTACAGACAAGTTGAGATATGATGTTGATACAAGAGAAGGGTTTTTCGATATGCTGTCAGAGATACCTCCTACAATACAATATATTAAAGAAGCCTTAACCCATAAGAAATTCTATATTGATTTAACAATACCATTGTTTTCCGTATCGATTCAAGAATGGTATAATAAAACAAAGGTAAAAGAGAATGTTCTTTTTGATTCCTCGGAACCATTCTTTGCAAACATAGAGTTTATGGAAAGCCTAAGGGATATGGAAGTGCCGGAAACTGTTGTTGGGTATGGTAAAGGAAAGCATGTCTATCCTCTGCCTGTTGGTAATATGGAAATTGCAAAGTCTCATGAAGAGTTCGGAATACAGTTAGCAGATGTGTTTGCAAGTGCATTATGCTTTGCTCTTACACCGCGAAATGATAAGTTCGTGAAGTATCAAGATAAGATAAAGTCACTGCCAATATTCCAGAATATTAAGCTTAATATAGCACCTTCTACAAATGATTTTATTGAAGCAAGAATGAAGGAAACTGCAGAGATTGATCCTTTAGATTTTCTATGCGAACATAGCGATCGTATAAATATAAACAAAAAATCAAATATTTAATCATGGATTATACAGAAGTTAGTAATAGTATCAGAATGATGATGAAAGCTCAAGGTATAGATGAGATGTATATTGATAAAGAGGAAACTTTATACTACGATGAATCAGGTAACGTAAAACACTTGATTGTGAAAGATGGCAAACTCAATGCAGATTCAGATACTGTATTTGTGTTAGGTGGTGTTCAGGCAGATGATATTATTTCTTTGGAAGAGTTGAAAACGGCATTAGGTAAAAACTTAGAAAAAGAAATAAAATCGACAAAGGATTTAAAAGGAACTTTTATTGAAATATTGCGCAAGGAGAATTTTAGAAAAATACTCCAAATAATTCAAGACAAAGGATGGCATATTCATTTTTGTATTGTGCAGGTTTTGTATTATGGATTGGTGGATATTATTGATTCAATATTTGGACTAGAATTTGATCCATTTGCATTCAAAGCCGAACTATACAAAGTCTTGAAAAGGAATCCAAATACAACAATCTCAATATTCAAAAAATATAAGTATCCAAATGTTGGAACAAAGTACATTAAGGATTTCTTGTCAGAACTTATAATCCTTATTGATGGTGTCATTGCCGAAGATGCGAAAAAATACCGTTTAAATCCGTTGCTAGTCTTTCTTAAAAGTTGTCTTGAGAAAGCTAAAGAACAGAAAGAATTGATTTTTATTCAGAATGAAACTACTCATGAATGGGTCGGAAATTTTGTGCAATTTTATAGGCAACAGATTCTTAGCTTCCCAAAGAAAACCTTGGTGTTTGATGAAGAAAAACAGGTTGTGAGCCAGATTGCAGAAGAAGATATTATTATTGATGGTAAAGCTCCTGATAATTATAGTTTTAAGGAGTCTGGATCAGATGCAATGATACAAGTTAGTGATTATGTGGTTTCTATTTTACGTAAATATATGATTTTCCTTGATAGATTAGAACCAGAGGTTGATGCTGATATTCAAAACTTTGATGAAAATCAAATGAATAATTACAAACTTTTAAATAGAATACTTGCTGATTCTATGAACTATAATCCATTGTTTGTGCATTTTGTTGCTTGTCAGCATACGGTTGCAAAATATCATAAGTATATACAAGAGTATGGCGATTCTAGAGCGAATGAGTGACTTTGTGATATGTTATTTTTATATTATGCGCACTTAGAGTTTTTAGCGTCTAGATAATCATAAGCGATTGATTATTAGCCGATGTAAAGCTATAATAATTATTGGTAAGAGTTGATGTTGGAAAGTTTAATTTGATTGGTGCAGAGAATGCTTAGGGATTGATATAGTGTAAAAAGTTTAGCCACTATCTCAAGAACGTAGCTAAAACTCGTAAAAAATGTAAACAACAAATAAAATCTACACTATTTTACTATCTAGTTTAATCTTGCACTCAGATTCCGTATGCGACATTTTACGCTCAATGGTAGATATTTCCGAATCACGAAGAGTGTGAGCAAATACCCTCTTTATAAATGTGGCAGTCTGTAGGCGTGGCTTACCAAATGCCTTACCGATATTCCATCCAAAGTGCATGATGTCAATGGTTTTTAATTGAGCATCAACCTTTATCTGTTCAACTTTGGGCATAGTATCCGACAAATAATATTCTGTAATATATCCACATAGACGATTAAGGTCAGTTTCGCTAAGGTAGAGAACCAAGTTTTGTTTCGTATATGCGAGAACCTTATCTAATTTTTCTTGCGATGCTTGTTCCTTCTTAGCCATAGCGTTGGCACGGAATATCTCGTATTCTGATGGCTGATTGGATTCTTCGATGGGTATATTATTGATGGTAGAAGGTGTGGCTTCTTCCTTTGGAAGTTCTGTCACATCTTCATTGAGTTCAGAACACGAAGGGGTAGAAACTTCTTCTGTTGTGTCAGATTTAATTTCGATTTCAATTTCAGGTTCAGAAATGATGGATTCTGAAATAATGGTACTTTCGGCAAGTTTCGAATATTCCAGAGCTTCTACCACCACAGCCTTATTACGGTAGCCCTCAAATCTCAAAAAGCATCTTTCTATTGTTGGGGAAAAGAGTTGTCTGAATGCCATTTGTAGATTGAGGTAGATAGCTCCTATGACAATAGAGCATACTACAAGAATAAGGTAGCTGCTAAACTCGTCCCAACCATAGTGAAGTACGGTCTGACGGGCTAAAATACCAATGACAGCGATTGTGCTGAAAACAATCAGATGCAATGTTATATTTTCTATCTTTTTCTGCTCCATAGTGAGATGTATTAATCGTTTGTGTGCAAATATATAGGATTAATTTTTGAGAAAATTCATAGTTTTGCCTGTCAATGGGCTTTTGACGATATATTTCATCATATTTCACCACGTTACACTCCTAATAATAAGCATATTGTAAATTTCTTGTTTTTATTTGAAAATAGTTGGAGAAGCAGACCTGTGTATATCAAAAACAAAAGTTATCTGCATCATTTGGGATAAACAATGCAGATAATCAATAGGGTATAGAGGTATAGTTTATTAGCAATACAATGTATGGTTTGTACCTTTGTTGAGATATAACAGGATGTTGTAATCTTGATTATGAGCAACTTTGTTTATTAACCATCTCCTGAATGCAGCGGAATGTCCAGTGTCTATTTGATAGGATAGGGCTATAATCATGTTGAGATTATACACATCGGCACTATTCCCATTTTCCAACTTTATACATTGGCAGATGTCATACTTTTTTAAGACATTGGCTTTCAATATTGCTTTTAAACGGGAATTGATTGATCCAACTGTTGTATAGAACAAGTCGGCAATCTCCCAAACGGTCATCCATACTTCTCCATCAGAAATATGGATGCCATGTCCGTTGTTTGTTATGATTCCTCGTTTCATAGCTGTAATTTATTTCAGTGAAATCTTATTTGCAGTCTCTCGTTTCTTTACATTGACTAAATCTGCATAGATTTGAGTAGTGGAAACGTTCTTGTGGGTTAGCATCTTTGAGACTGTGTAAATGTCTGTACCCAAAGAGATTTGTATGACTGCATAGGAGTGGCGAAATCCGTGGAAGGTTATTGGCTTCGTTATTCCTGCCTTTTTGAGCCAGTTCTTCAGCGGATAATTAATCATACTTCGTTTCAACCCTTTGAATACCTTACCTGTGTCGGGCGTACCGCATAGTTCATAGGCTTCGTAGCTGATGGGGAGTGTCGCTTCTGTTTGGGTTTTCTGTGTTCTGATACGCAAGCAATAGCCTTGGTCGGGAGCAATGGCAAAATCTTCCCATTGAAGATTGAGAATATCGCTGATGCGTAAACCTGTCAGACAAGCAAACAATGAGGCGGCTTTCAGAACGGGGATGTCGCAAGGAGTGGCGGCAAGTTGTTTCACTTCGTCCAGTGTCAGGTACTCTTTTTTCACATCTTGTGGTTCAATCTTGTCAAGATAGTCATTGATATTCTCCCGAAACCATTTGTCTCGGTAGGCTATCTTCAACAATCCTCTGAAAGTAGAGTAATAGCCGGATGCCGAATTGAGGGATATGGAACGATTGCTATGTTTGAGCTGCTTGGCATTTAACAGGTATTCACGGAACTTCTTGCATAAGTCTACATTCACCTCACCAAAGGTACATTGCCCTTTGACAAAGTTGTAGAAATGCTGATAGACAAACGTCCATTTCTGGTCTTTGCTTCGGCACATCTTCTTGAAGTAGGCGAGGAAGTCGGCTTTCTGTTTGGTCTTATCCAAGAAGCCGAACTCTTCATTGATGAGCGACTGTACCCTGATGCAACGGATAGCCTCTGCCTTATTCAACATATCATTGTTGAACTCCCTTTCCATTTCGTTTTTGGGATGGGCATAAATGTAGATACCGAGATATTCCCTACGGCTCATCTGCATCGTCTCAGGGTTACGAACTGCCGGATAATAATCCAGATACAAGGAGATGCGATTATTCCGAATCGCTCTCTGACGAACTGTTACTTTTGTACATGTGTGTGACATACTGTTTAATATTTAGAGTTTTACATTTGTTTGGTGCAAAGGAATAAGGTGATTCAATGGTGACAACATTCACCGATAAATAACTAACTATTGATTTACTCAATCTTTGGGGCTTCAAGCAATTTATCCAATTCAAGTTTGGAGATAAGCGTGTATTTGCCTTTCTTGACTTTTGGGATATTATGATACTTCGCATAATGATAGAGCTGGTCACGGGTGAGATGGAACCTTTCCATTGCTTCGGCTACCATATAATACTGCGGTTCTTCGGGTGCTGCCACACCTTTGGCTATATTCACGTGTTTCTTGGAATAGTACACCATGATACCCTCTTTCTTCTTTGGGATGGCGTTCTTGGAAACGAAAGTGTAGATAGCGGATAAGGTCATGCCGAATTTTTCCTGCATTTCTTGTGTACTATACCATTCTGTAATGTCGGGATTCGGGGCTTTCTTAGCGAAGTAAGCGTCCATGTGCTTCTTGCTCCAGTAGGTCTTGCCACGATTGAAAGTGCGAGGAATGTTGTTCTTCTTGGCTACCACAAATATCCATGACTCGTTTACATGGTATTTCTCTTTGACTTCGGCAGTGGTATAGAAGTCGGTGATAGGAGTTTTCTCTTTTGTAGGGGTATGGAACTCTGTCGGATTATTGAATAACTCATCAATATCCTTTTTCTTCAAAAGGTATTTGAAGCCTAATCGAGTGACCTTTAATTCCCATCGTTTAATGTAACCGTAAATGGTTGGTCGGGTTACTCCGAGATAGATTGCGGTCTCGGTAATAGTGAGAAATGGTTTGTCTTTGATTCTTTCAATAGGCTTTTCATTAATCTTCTTATCCACGAATTGATTGTTAGCCTTGATTGCTTCATCACGCTTCTTCTTTTTATAAAGAGCGTTGGCGCATTGCTTGGAACAACTAGCCGTTGTTGTTTTCTGGGCGATAAACTCTTTACCGCACCAAGCGCAAATTCGCTTAATTTTTAGGTTACTGCTCATTTTAAATCATCTTTATTTCTCCGTTATTACTGTAAATTCCCGTAAAACCGTGTAAAATGGCGTATAGTTTCTCTACTACCTTTCTACAGGATTTTCAGTCTTTAACAAGCGAGTAACAAATACGGTACAAAAATGAGCTGAAAAAGCCCTATAAACGATAACCATCGCTTATAAGGATAAAAAAAAGGCGCTCAAAATGAACGCCTTAATAATCATTGATGATATATGCTAACCGTTGGTAATTACTACCTACTTGCCGATGCAAAAATGTTGAAATATATTTTGTAGCACCATATCATTCGTCACCTCCCCCGCGATGTCGCTCAAATGGAAGATGCATTCCCTGATGTCCTGGGCCACGAAGTCCCCTGAAAGATTGTTTGCCAATCCCTGTTGTACGCGTCTGATGGCTTCTAAAGCATGCGTGAGGGCTTCGTAATGGCGGGCATTGGTCACTATCACGTCGTTCTGGGTTATCGTAGGCAGATTGGCGGCGGCTATAAGTTTCTTCTGAAGCACATCCGTATTTTGCCTTTTCTTGGCGGAAATAAAAATACATTCGGCGTCAGGAATGATGGAAGAGGCCGCAGAAAGCACCTCATCAGAATGAGCCGTGCCCGACAAATCCGATTTGTTGAATACCAATATCAAATGCTTTCTTTCCAGACGCGGAAGTATCTGCCCCGATAGCTGATTCATTTGCGACGTTGCGTCCGTTGCATCAATCATCCAAAGCACGATCTCCGCTTGTTCCAGTTTTTGGAACGTGCGCTCTATGCCCAGACTCTCAATCGTATCATTGGTTTCGCGGATACCTGCCGTGTCAATGAAACGGAAAGTAATACCGCCGATATTGGTCGTGTCTTCAATCACGTCGCGCGTAGTGCCGTGAATGTCGCTCACGATAGCCTTGTCCTCGTTCAGCAATACATTGAGAAGCGTTGATTTCCCGGCATTCGTTTCGCCGATGATGGCTACCGGTACGCCGTTTTTGATCGCATTTCCTACGCTGAACGAATGTACCAGTCGGGAAATGACTCCTTCGATGTGATCCGCCAATCGGTAAAGCTCCGTTCTGTCCGCAAACTCCAACTCTTCATGGTCGCTGAAATCCAGTTCCAGTTCAATCAGTGAAGTGAAGTGTAGCAACTGGTTGCGTAGCTCCGTAAGCTCCTTACTGAATCCGCCACGCATCTGGCTCATGGCAAGGCGGTGGGTGGCGGCAGATGAAGAAGCAATCAGGTCCGCCACGGCTTCGGCCTGGCTCAAATCCATCTTTCCATTGAGAAAGGCGCGTTGCGTGTATTCCCCCGGTCCCGCCAGGCGGCAACCGTGCTTGATGAGCAATTGTAAAACCTGTTGCAAGATATAACTCGAACCGTGGCAGGTGATCTCCGTACTATCTTCGCCCGTGTAAGAGTGCGGGGCGCGAAACAGGCTGACAAGAACCTCGTCGATAATTTCTTCTCCATCGTGTATCTTCCCGAAAGTCAGTGTATAAGGTTTGCAATCTGCCAGCGCTTTACCGGATTTTGCCGGGGTGAAAATGTGGCTGGTGATACGAATGGCGTCCGCTCCTGAGACGCGAATGCTTCCGATTGCTCCTCCTTGGGCCGTGGCAATGGCACAGATGGTATCCTGATTCATCATAAAAATTGTTATTTGAGTTGCAAAGATAGCCTTTTGGGGCAAAAAATTGTATATTACTTACTCTTTTTTATTACATTTGCTCAATTTTCGTAGCCTTTACATGATACACTTTGTTATTATGGCGCAAGACAAAATAAAAATGCATGATTCCTCTTCTCATACTACCGAGAAAGACGAGAACACGGAACTACTGAAAGAGAAATTATTGAAGGTCAACTCCGTTCTGGCTGCCCATCAAATTGCTCTCTGGGAGATAAATGTCAATACCCTGGAGTGCACTTTCACTCAGGAATATTTCGAAAGTTTAGGCTTGGATAAAGTCGGCATCTGTTATCAGAATTTGGAAGAGTTCTGTAGCTTTGTGCATCCCGATGATAAGCATTTGGTGTCGTTGGATGGCTTTCAAAAGAAATTGGATGGCTTTGAAGAGTCCAAAGTCTTACGCGTGCGTTGCGTAGGTGCGCATGGCGAAATAGTCTGGTTGGAGGACCACCTCTTATCTGTAGAGAAAGATAGAAGTGGAAATCCGAAAAGCCTCTTATGCTATACCGTGAATGTCACCGGGCAGTGCGAACGCGAAACGCGCATATCGCGCATGGAAGAGCGAAACCGGAAGATAATACAGGCATTGCCTGAATTCATCTTCATCTTTGATGAAAATTTCTTCCTCACCGACGTGTTAATGTCTTCTGACACCATTTTGCTCCATCCCGTTGAACAGCTACGGGGAGCGGATGGGCGCACCATCTATTCTCCCGAAGTCAGCGACCTGTTTCTACGGAACATACGTCAATGCCTCGAAGACGGGGAGTTGAAGGAGATAGAGTATCCCCTGGATGTGGATGATTGCGAAAGGCATTATTTCCAGGCACGCATCGCTCCGTTCGAAGATAATAAAGTGATGGCATTGATACACGATATCGGTGACAGGGTGCAACGCTCCAATGAACTCATCGAGGCGAAGCAGCGGGCAGAAGAGGCCGACCGCATGAAATCGGTGTTCTTGGCCAATATGAGCCACGAGATCCGCACTCCTTTGAATGCTATCGTGGGATTCTCTGAAATCATAGCTTTGACGGAAGATGAAGTGGAGAAAGCCGAATACCTGAACATCATCCAGAAGAATAGCAACCTGTTGTTGCAACTCATAAATGACATTCTGGACCTTTCCCGTATCGAGTCGGGAAAATCGGAAATGAACTTCCAGTTGGTCGAAATGACCGGACTGATTGACGAAGTGGAGAAAGTGCATCGCCTGAAAATGAAAACGGGCATCCGACTGAATGTGATATGTCCCGATGAGGAAATCTGGATTATGGTGGACCGGAACAGGATTACGCAAGTGCTGTTCAACTTTCTCTCTAATGCCATTAAGAATACCCATGAAGGGACCATCACCTTGGGGTTGGAGGTCTGCGGAGAATGGTTGAAGGTGTATGTAACGGATACCGGTTGCGGCATTGCGAAGGAGAAATTGCCCTTGATTTTCAACCGTTTCGAAAAGCTGAACGATTTTGTTCAGGGCACGGGTCTGGGGCTCCCCATCTGCCAGAGCATCGTGGAGAGATTGGGAGGAAAGATTTCCGTAGAGTCCGAAGTAGGAGTGGGGAGCACTTTCGTGATGACCCTTCCTTACCGCCAGTTTGTGTTGGGAGCGGATGGTGAACCTGTTGAAATCAATGCCCACGTAGAGCGAAGATCAGACGGCAGGAAGAAAATTCTGATAGCTGAAGATACGGAGTCTAACTTTATGCAGATAAACATTTTGCTGAAGAAGGACTACACCATTTCGTGGGTTACCAATGGCGAAGAGGCCGTAAATAGTTTCTTGCGTGAGCGTCCCGACCTGATATTGATGGACATCCGCATGCCGGTGATGAACGGTATTCAGGCTACGGAAAAGATACGTACCATCGACATCGATTTGCCTATCGTTGCGGTGACGGCCAATGCTTTCCTGATAGAGCAACAACAAGCATTAGCCGCCGGGTGCAATGATATTATTGCCAAACCATATACTTACGAAAGATTGAAGGAAACAATCATCAAGTATATTTGAGTGGGTGTTTCTTAAATTCTGTCCAGTACGGTTTTTATCAAAGTGTCAATCGTATTCTTGTAGCCCGTATTGGCTTCTTTAATCAACCGGTTGGCTATGACCATGCATACCGTGGTCGCCTTATGTCCCATCAGGCGGCTCAAACCGGCCAGTGCGGAGCTTTCCATCTCGAAGTTCGTAATGCGATAGCCATTGTATTCAAAGTTCTCGATCTTTTCATTTTGCTTCGGGTCAGCCAGCGGAATACGTAGTTCGCGTCCTTGCGGGCCAAAGAAACCACTGGCGGCAATCGTTACACCGCGTACCATATTGTCTCCGGCAATGCGCTCTATCAGTTCGGCATTGGCGTCGATCACGTACGGAGCAGGTGCGCACATATTCCCCGACCATCCCATGTGGTTCAGGAATGCACGCTCAAATGGCAGGTCGCACACTTCATTGCGCCCTGAATAGAAGTTCAGCAGGCCATCGAAACCAATGGACTTTTGCGAGCAGATAAATGTACCTACGGGCGTATTCGGTTGCAAACCGCCACAAGTACCGATGCGCACCAGTTCTAACTGGCGAAGTTGGGGCTTTTCTTCACGTGTGTTGAAGTCGATGTTGGCCAAGGCGTCCAGTTCGTTCATCACAATGTCGATGTTGTCGCAACCAATACCCGTAGAAACCACCGTGATGCGTTTGCCCTTGTAGGTACCTGTAATGGTTTTGAACTCGCGGCTTTCCACTTCACATTCTTTATTCTCAAGGTGTGAGCCTACCAGTGCCACTCTGCCCGGGTCGCCCACTAGGATTACTTTGTCTGCCAGCCACTCGGGCTTTACGTGCAGATGAAAAACTGAACCGTCATCATTGATAATAAGTTCGGAAGATGCAAAATACTTTTTCATATTCTGGATTTTTTGGTTGATACGTTTATAAATAGAAAACGCCGGAACGGGATTACTGTTCACCGGTTCCGACGTTTTTCTGGGGCTATAATTCTACCGGTTATTTACTCAACGGCTGATTTGAGTTGTTTCCCGATGGTTTGGCTATGGTTTCGCGCATGGAAGTATCAGCTTCGATGTTCTTCATCCGATAATAATCCATGATGCCCAGGTTGCCGTTACGGAATGCTTCTGCCATGGCCTTAGGTACTTCGGCTTCTGCCTCGATCACCTTGGCGCGTGCTTCCTGAGCTTTCGCCTTCATTTCCTGTTCGCTGGCCACGGCCATTGCACGGCGTTCCTCAGCTTTGGCCTGGGCGATATTCTTATCGGCATTTGCCTGGTCTATCTGCAAAGCCGCACCGATGTTCTTACCTATATCGATATCAGCGATATCAATGGACAGGATTTCGAAAGCCGTACCGGCATCCAGACCTTTGCGGAGCACAAGTTTGGAGATTGAATCCGGGTTTTCCAATACTGACTTGTGGTTTTCGGACGAACCGATGGAAGATACGATACCTTCGCCTACACGGGCCAGGATAGTGTCTTCACCGGCACCACCCACCAACTGGCGGATATTGGCGCGTACCGTTACACGGGCTTTGGCTATCAACTGGATACCATCTTTTGCTACGGCGGTCACCGGAGGAGTATCGATCACCTTCGGGTTTACCGACATCTGAACGGCTTCGAACACATCACGTCCGGCAAGGTCGATTGCGGTAGCCATCTGGAAGGATAATTCAATATTAGCTTTAGAGGCGGATACCAAGGCGTGCACCACTCTTTCTACATGTCCACCAGCCAAGTAGTGAGCTTCCAGCTCGTCGCGGGTAATGTTGCTCAATCCGGCTTTGTGTGCTTCAATCATACCCGGTACAATGATGTAGGGAGGTACGTTACGGATACGCATTAAAAACAATTGCACCAATGAAATCCTGACTCCCGAAACTTTGGCGGACAACCATAGGAAGAAAGGAACATAGTGGAAGAACAGTACGATGAAGATAATGCCTCCTATCACAAGAAAGGCAGTAAGGTACATAGTGTCTACGTTCATGATTTATAAGATATTAAGTGTGAATATTAGTCTTTTTTCTTTTCTACCATGATAACGCCGTCCGTAATACGGTTTACAATGATAGGGGTTTTTTCATTCAGGAATCCGTCCATGGATTTCACTTCCACGATGTTGCCGTCTATTTCGGCATTGCCGATCAGTGCCAGGCGTGTAATGGCCACACCCGTATCGCCTACTTTTACTTGATCCGCAGCCGTACGGTCCACCTTCGATGTGATATTCTTCTTCAACGCCACTTTATCCAAGGTCTTGGAGCGCATGAAGAGTATCAATGAGCCTATGCAGGCTATTGCCGATACACCGAGCGTGATGAAACCAGCCGTTGTACCCAGATAGGCAAAGGCATAGTAGTTGGCATAGATCATGCAAGCTCCGGCCAGAATTCCGGCTATGCTGATGCCCGGGATGACGAACAGTTCTACCAAGAACAGGATAACTGCCGCAACAATGAGTACAATGATGATAAGTATGTCCATAGTTTTCTATTTAAAGGATTGTTTTTCTGTATTACGCACTTCAATGGCGGCCTTCTCCAATTCACCTGATAATTGTTGTATCTGCTTTTCCAGGTCGAGTATGGCGGGAGCCAGTTTGGCTTTATCGCTTTCCTTGGCACGGGAGTACAAGGAACGTTGCTCTTCCAATTTGTTTTGCTGCTCTTTGAAAGCCTTTTCTAATTGGAGGTATTTGCCGAACAGTTTTTTGACCTGAGGAGATTTGAAATCACTTTGTTGATAATAAGTATTCTGGTCATCGATTACAAACTCAAACTCATGACTTTTCGTGGTTTGTGGCTTTTCATCGAATGCGGCTTGTAGTCGATGTTTGGCATCGGCTACGGCATCCTGATCCGTCCACGTATCTTTCAGAGAATGAATCCGGGCAAGCCCGATTGCTTTTTTCGGGTCCATTGCTTCATAATTATATACCCTTTTGGAAGAATTTGGAATGAATACATAAATGCAAACTTTTCCTTCCGGCTGGTAACGGTCGGAGGCAAACCATCCGAGATTATTATATTCGTCGATAACGAACATATAGTCATTATAGGGAGAGTTGAACGGCATACCCACATTTTCCGGAGTGAGGTAGGTGTTCGTGTTGGTATTGTAACGGGTGACGAATATGTCGTAACCACCTATCGAATTTTCACCATCCGCGGCATAATAGATGGTGATGCCATCTGTCAATACATACGGATAGTTGGCATTGATGGAATCATTTATACTACTGGGTAGCAAGCTACCTTTGCCCCATTCGCCCTGCATTTTGTTACGCGAGAGGATGCTGAGTTTACCGTCCGGTTGGCGCTCACCATAATAAATCTTATTGCCGAGTTCCGTTTCATATACGGTAGCCTCAACTTCTGCCTCATTCTGGAAGAAATCATTGTACATGAATAGTTTACCGGACTCAGGACTAATTTTATAAGCTTCCAGAAAACGACCTTTGTCTATTACGATGCTATCGATAATGCAAACTTCTTCAACCCCTTTCAACATGCGGAAATTGGCTTTACTTTTCTCCAATAGCTTTTCGGCTTCTGCGGTCGGCCTTTTCCGTTTGGCCAGGTCGCTGATGTAGTCTTCGTAGCATTTGATGGCATCTTCAAAGCGATACAGGTCATTGTAATTTCGCGCCAGATACAGTTGTCCACTGGGCACCCGTCTTTTTACGGCGGTTTCCAGATATTTCAAAGCTACTTCTGGTTCTCCTGTTTCCAGGCAACATACGCCGTACCATAAGTTATAATTTCCATTTGCCGGTTGTGTCTTTACGAGTTTCTGGAAAATCGGTTTGGCTTTCTCGTATTGCCCTTGATTGTAGAAAGCTCTCGCTTCCTCCAACGTCTGTGCCGATACACCGACTAATGTGAGACAAAATAGAAGGAGTAAAATATATCTCTTTTTCATGCTAGTTATCCAACTTACAAATTCGAATGTTCAAAAATACAAATTAATCGGGAATAATGCTGATTTCCGTTATTCTATTATGTTAATTCTTCTTTAAATCATTCTTTTCTCTTACTTTTGCAACCGCAAATCTTATGTAGTGTTATGGCTCAATTCACCAAAGAAGAGAAAACCGTCCGCCGCATTGAAAAGCGGTTTAGTAAAGGACTGGTAGAATATGGTCTGATAGAGGATGGGGATAAGATCCTTATCGGGCTTTCGGGTGGCAAAGATTCTTTGGCATTAGTGGAGCTATTGGCAAGACGCGCCCGAATTTTTAAGCCCAGATTTGCGGTGGTTGCCGTCCATGTAGTGATGAAGAATATTCCGTATCAGAGTGACCTGACATATCTTCGTGATTATGTAGAGTCATGGGGAATCCCTTTTGTATTGTATGAAACGGAATTTGATGCAAGTACAGATACACGCAAATCACCTTGTTTCCTTTGTTCATGGAATAGGCGCAAGGCCTTGTTCACGGTGGCTAAGGAGCAGGGATGCAACAAGATAGCATTGGGACATCATATGGATGATATTCTGGAAACGCTATTGATGAATATCACTTTTCAGGGGGCATTCAGTTCCATGCCGCCCCGCTTGGTAATGAAGAAATTTGATATGACGATTATTCGGCCGATGTGTTTGGTACATGAGGTTGATTTGCTGGAACTGGCCCAAATAAGAGGGTATCGTAAGCAGGTGAAGAATTGTCCTTATGAGGCGCAATCTCACCGTAGTAATATGAAAGATATTCTACATCAGTTGGAAGCTATGAACCCGGAAGCTCGCTATAGTCTTTGGGGAAGTATGGCAAATGTTCAGGAGGAACTTCTTCCTCAGAAAATTGATAATTTAGATTAATCACCCCTTAAATATTCATCACTGAAATGAAAGGTCTTTATACGATTCTGCTTTTAATAGTGTCTAATGTCTTTATGACTTTTGCATGGTATGGTCATCTGAAGTTGCAAGATATGAAAGTGATTACTAATTGGCCGCTTTACGCCATAATCTTATTTTCATGGAGTATCGCTCTTGCGGAATATTTTTGTTTGGTTCCAGCCAATCGTATCGGGTTTATTGGTAATGGTGGTCCTTTCTCGCTGATACAATTAAAGATTATTCAGGAAGTGATTACACTCATCATTTTCACAGTATTTACTACGGTTCTTTTCAAGGGCGAAAGTTTGCATTGGAATCATTTTGCGGCATTCATTTGTCTGGTACTTGCGGTGTATTTTGTATTCTATAAATAGGTAATTTATCGAAGCGTAGTTTCGTAGTGATTAGTGATTAGTGTTTAGTGATAAGTGATTAGCACCATGCGGAATGTAGCGCAACCCGCTAATCACTTATCACTAAACACTAATCACTTGTTATAAACCTTTTCATCCCTTTCGTATAGTATGTTTGAAGTTCTCCCTTCTCGTCCGTGTAGATAAAGCAGGCATCAATATCCGGGTGGGCATCGGCAAACCGTTCGGCTTCTTCCAATCCCATCACCATGAAAGCGGTAGCATAAGCATCAGCACTCATACAATCTTTGGCTATTACCGTGGCGGATAAGATGTTGTGTTGTACCGGATATCCCGTTCTTGGGTCTATGGTATGCGCATATTTCTTTCCATCCTTATAATAGAAATTACGGTAATTACCTGAAGTAGCAATACCCACACCCGTTACATTCAGTACCGTTTGTAATTCCTGATTGATAGATAGCGAATCATCTACCGGTTTATTGATACCGATGCGCCACAAATCTTTCTTTGGATTTTCTCCCTGGGCTACAATTTCTCCACCTATATCTACCATGAAATTCTTAATGCCTTTCTTTGCGAGAAATTGTGCTATTACATCTACGGCATATCCTTTAGCAACGGCACTACATGATAGCATCATGCGTTCATCCTGCTTCACGACCTTTCCCTCATTGGATAGGGTTACTTTGGTATATCCCGTAATGTCCAGTAGACTATCTATCATGGCCGAATCAGGAAATGCGCCTTTCTTGAAACCAAATCCCCAGGCATTGGCCAATGGGGCAACCGTAATGTCGAATGCACCATCCGTTTCTTTGGAAATTTCCATACTACGACGGAATACATTCGTGAAAAAAGTGTCCGGTACAATATCCTCGTTGCGGTTGATTCGCGTAATTGTGGCCGTATCATTAAAGGGGGACAGAGAGCCGTCAAATCTCTTCAATTCTTCGTCAATTTCAACTTTCAAGTCACCATCATACTGATAGGTTATATTATAAACCGTGCCGAATATCAATCCGTTTATTGTATAATAAGGTTGCGTACGGTTGTGACGTGCAAGTATCCAGATTGTTCCCAATACAAGCAGGGCAATCCATAAGAAATTTCTCTGTGCCTTCTTTTCCATAAGTGAAGTTTAACTAAAGAACAAGTGTTCTATTAATATTTTGGTTCCGATGATAATCAGGATAATACCTCCCCAGAGTTCTGCCCGTAGTCTTCGTGCAATGCCGCATCCAAAGCGGATACCGAATAGTAATCCTATAAGAGACATGGCGAAAGATACAAAACCGATGATAGAAATAGGAGGGAGTATTTCTGAGAAATCACGCATACCCAGAAATGCAAATGAGACTCCAATGGCCAATGCATCAATACTGGTTGCAACGGCTAATGCGAGCACAACTTTCAAGCTTTTCGGGTCGTATTCTTTTTTGCAATCTTCGTCCTTGAAAGACTCTCTGACCATGCGTCCGCCCAGAAAAGCAAGAATGGCGAAAGCGATCCAATGATCCAGACTCTCTATCAGATGGCTGAATGTGATGGCGCCTATCCACCCGAGGAGTGGCATGATGGCTTGAAATAATCCAAAGAAAAAAGCCATGGTCAGCATAGGCCGCCATAGCGTACGTTTCAGAAGAATGCCACTGGCTATGGAGACGGCGAAACAATCCATCGCGAGTCCCACGGCAAGAAGCCAAATCTCTAATCCGGTCATAGTTTTAGAATGGTAGTTTATAAGTGATTGTATAAGTTACGCCCATTGTGTTGGAGCCATATTTGCCGAATCCGGGTACATACCAGGGATCTCCGTATTCTCCTGTAGATGAACTTGTGCGGAATTTGAAGCGCAATCCCCAGCCCATATAGAGTTCTTTCCATATATGTGCACGAATGCCGACACAAAATTCAAACCATTGCATGGATCCTTTCATTCCTTTGTGGTTGAAGGGTAAGCTTCCACCCCAGATGTCATCTACCTGGTTCGGATTACCAATGCCTCCGCCATAGATAGGATCATCTACCGATAGGGTTGCTATATCATACTTGAAACTACTCATGGCGTAACGTAGTCCCACAAACAGGTAATTCTTGAATTTCTTTTTGAAAAGAGCGTTGTAATTCATTCCGATACGGAAATAAGGCGCATTACTCTTGTAGTGGGTACCATTGTCATTCCATGCATCGGTGCCGCCATATCCAAGTTCTACTATCGGGAAGAAACGGTTTTTGAGATTAACATCCACCGCTACTTCCGAACTTAAAAAATCACTTCCGAAAGCTTTGCTTCCGATACCCCATAAATCAACACTGACGGTCACGCCATTGTATAGCGGGAAAGCTTCCTCATCCACTTCTTTCTTTTGCTCTTTCGGCGGATTAGAGGCAGGAGGACGGTTGCTGTTTTGTGCTTGTACCGGAAATCCGGCCAACAAACAAAGCACCAGATTAATTACGATAAAAGAGCTTAAGATTTTCCGTTCCATAAATGCTTACTTCTGCTGTTTGAATATATATGGAGTCAAGTAGATGACGGCTATATGATCTGCCTGTGATGCTTTGTTTCATCTGATAGCCGCAATCCATTGAAAGGAAATAAGGCGTATTCTTCTGGCGGATGACAATCGTATCTTTTTTAATCTTAACGTCTTTGCTATAATGGAATACCAGTACGGTGGAGTCTGCCGTATAGCGTAGTGGTAATGATAATCCGTGTACTCTCTTCTGGTTATTGAGGATGATAGAATCTGTACCGAATGCGGTGATGGTGAGCGAGTCAAGAGTATCATTCACAACTCTTTCTGTCTCTCCGTCTATTTTATAAAGATAGCATTGCATCATCGGACGTGCATTCATTGAGCAGTCTTCTTCTTCCGAACAGGAAGAAACGATACTGATAATAGGATAAGCAATCAGACAAAGCAATATCAGTTTTACTAATTTTCTCATAGTCTTATATTGTTTTTTCTATTTGATATTTATTTCGTTCAGGGGCATTGCGTGAAATCAGTTCGCCAAGGAAGCCGGCAAGGAACAATTGTGTTCCGATAATCATGGCGGTCAGCGATAAGTAGAAGTAGGGGGAGTCGGTAACCAAACGGTAAGGCATCCCGCTATGCATTTGGTATAGTTTTGTAACGCCTACAATGACTACTGCAATAAAGCCGAAGATGAACATAAGTGAACCGAGAAGTCCGAAGAAGTGCATCGGTTTTACTCCGAAGGCTGACAGGAACCAAAGTGAGATCAGGTCCAGGTATCCATTAAAGAAACGATTCAAACCGCCGAACTTCGTCTTGCCGAATTTGCGTGCCTGGTGTTGAACAATCTTTTCTCCGATCTTTTTGAAACCGGCATTCTTGGCAAGGTAGGGGATATAACGATGCATTTCGCCATACACTTCAATGTTCTTCACCACATCTTTTTTGTAGGCTTTCAAGCCGCAATTAAAGTCGTGCAGGTTTTTGATACCGGATACTTTGCGTGCCGTTGCATTGAATATTTTTGTAGGAATGGTTTTTGAAAGCGGATCGTAACGTTTCCTTTTCCAGCCGGATACCAGGTCGTAATCATCCTCTGTTATCATCCGGTATAGTTCGGGTATTTCGTCCGGGCTATCCTGTAAATCTGCATCCATTGTAATGACAACATCTCCTTGTGCCTTTTCAAAGCCACAATATAATGCCGGAGATTTGCCATAATTACGGCGGAACTTAATGCCATGTACTGCATCTGATTCTCGACTCAGTTCTTCGATAATTTGCCAGGAGCGGTCGGTACTTCCGTCATTCACGAAAATAACTTCGTATGAAAAGCCGTGGGCTTTCATCACCCGTTCAATCCATGCGTACAGTTCCGGAAGTGATTCTTCTTCATTATACAAAGGAACGACAACTGAAATATCCATCTTTCTATATTACGATTAAACTGTTTTCTATATACACTATTTCTTTATCCTTATATTTTATCTTCCTCCGATATAATCTGCCGGTGGGCGCTTCATAACGAACAAAGCGGTGGGAATGGCAAGTAATGATCCCACAAAAACATTCATCGACATCATTTGCATCGTGATTTCTATCGGAGTCAGTGAACGCACCTGGCTTAAGCCTTCCCTTAATTGTTCAATATATGCATCAATGCCGGGCACTGCTTTATATGTAATTTCCCAAGAGTTCAACATCGTTTCATAGGAATTCAATATAAACCCTTGGTCAATAAAGCGGATATATATATAATGTGCCACGGCTGTAAGCAATGCGGCAAACATATACATAAATACGGTGAAAATCCATGCATGAAGAAAACTTATTGTCCCGCCACATACCATGTTCCGGTACATGCGCACGTAATAATACGCCATAAAGGGCACACATAAAGTTAGTCCTATAAAAATGGAAAAGAGAAATGGTACGCTAATACCCAGAGGGAACAGTATGAATTTCAAAATCCAAAAACCGCCCAAATAAGTGCCGAACAACATGGCATATCGTTGCAAGTAACCTTTGTTTTCTGTCATCTTTCATTAGGAATAATGGCGCAAAGGTATAAATAATATTGTTTGTAGCCCGTGTATTCTTGTTAAAGTTGAAAAAAGTTTGGGCAAAGTATTGCATGTTTCATAAAAATGCCTACCTTTGCACCCGCAAACAAGAAAAACGGGTAAGTCCTATACGGCCAGCTCCCTTCGAATCCTCCAGGGCTTGATCGCAGCAAAGGTAGTTGGTTGTAGCGGCGCGATATAGTAAGCTTGCCCACCCGCCTCTTTAGCTCAGCTGGCCAGAGCACGTGATTTGTAATCTCGGGGTCGTTGGTTCGAATCCGACAAGAGGCTCAAAAGAAAAGAGATACATTCTACAAAGAATGTATCTCTTTTTTTTATTTGTTTTTTGTAAAAAAAGTGATAGCTTTGCTTTGTAAAACCTAATATTATGATGCGGATATCCTCTTATTTCCTATATGTAACTCTATTTTTTCTTCTTTTACTCCCTTTGGGTAAGGCAGTTGCCGGTTGGAATAGCTTCATTGTTAATTTCGATAAAAGCCTTTATGGTAAAGGTGCTCAGACTTGGAAAATAGCTCCTTATGATGATCATTGGGTGTACTTTGCAAATAAGAACGGTATGGTGCAGTTTGATGGAAACGTCTGGACGGTATTTCCGATGAATAACTTTTCTGATGTACGTTCTGTACTGGCATCGACTACCCAAAAGCGTATCTATGCAGGTGGTATTAATGAGTTCGGGTATTATGAACCGTCGGAAGATGGAGAGTTGGTCTATCATTGTATGTCCGATACGCTGGAAAGAGATTGCCGTTTTGTTGGTAATGTCTGGGGAATCCACGAAGCTGATAATATTCTTTATATACAAGGTGATGATCGTGTAGTGAAATATCTGAATGGTAAATACACCGCTATTGAAATGAATGCTAAAATAGATTGTTCCAATATGGTAAATGGCATTCTTTATATAGGTACTGATCATGGCGTGTGGGTATTGGTTGGAAATACTTTCTTCCCTTTACAGGGGGCTGATATTCTGGCTTCCAATCGTATCCGTGGAATTATTCCTCATAAAGGTGGTGGTGTTATTGTGGTTACTGCTTACAATGGCTTGTTTTATTGCAACGGGCGTACCACAGTACCTTTTGTCACTGGTGCCGAAGATTTTATGTGTGAAAATGAAGTTTTCTGTGTGGCTGCTCAGGATGATAAAATTGCTCTGGGAACTATTCATAAAGGTCTGTTATTGATAGATTGCTCCACGATGGACGTAAAATACTTCAATGAGAATAACGGATTACGTAATAATACAGTGCTTTCTGTAGCCTTTGATAGCCGGGGTAACTTGTGGGCAGGGCTGGATAGCGGTGTGGACTATGTTTCTTTAAGTTCCTCTTTCACCAATCTATATTCGTATCCTTATTCTTATGGTACAGGTTATACGGCTGCTATGGAAGACGGCTATTTGTATCTGGGAACTAATCGTGGTCTTTATTATACCTCTTATCCGGTGCGGTTGAACGGTAATTTGCCGGATATCCATCCCATCCCCCAATCCAGTGGTCAGGTCTGGAATCTTTGTAAGATTGGAGATGATCTCTTTTGCCTGCACGACCGGGGCATTTTTCAAATAAAAGGTACGAACATGTACCGAATCACAGATATCACGGGCGCCTGGTATTGCCAGGAAGTAATGGGATATCCTGATCGTATGTATGTCGGTGTCTATAACGGCCTTTATCTTTTGGAGAAGCAATCGGGAGAGTGGCGTGTACTTTGCAAGATAGATGGCTTTCAGGACTCGTGCCGTCTGTTTGAACAAGAATCAGCAAAAGTATTGTGGATATATAATTCCGGTAGCATTACCCGTGTTGAATTAAGTGAAGAACTAACCCGCCAAATCAGCGTGAAATCTTATGGTGTGGAAGAAGGGTTTCCGGTGGAACGCCAGATTTACGTTGCTAAAATAGAAGGGCGTGTTTATTTTACTACTCCTCACGGCATCTATAAATATAATGTCCACAAGGATATGATGGAACCATGTAGTGACCTGAATAATTTGTTAAATGGTGCTGTCCCTTATACCCGATTGCTGGAATATCACGAACGTCTTATCAGTCTGAGTCCCCATGAGATCTGTATAGCTAATCTGGGAACTTATAAAAGAGGAGCCAATACCAGTATCAACCCTATCCGCCAGTCTTTTCTTGAACTGGGACAGGATTATGAGGCAATCATTCCTTTGTCCGATTCGCTCATGGTAATTCCCAATGAAGAAGGTTTTGCTTTGTTTACGGTTCCCGAAGTGAGGCATAGGCAAGATCTGACTCATTCTGTATATATAAGGAATATGTATCTTACTTATCCTAAGGATTCACTGGTGTATACAGCTAATTTTTTAGGAAAAAAGCCTTCCCTCCTGGTTGACTACACATCAAATTCCGTTCGTTTTGAATATGGACTTGCCTTTTTTGATTTGGATGGTGATGATATTCGTTTTCAGTATCGCTTAAATAAGGGAGTCTGGTCCGACTATACTACTGTGCGTATTAAAGAGTATAGCAATCTTTCTGAAGGTGACTATACTTTTGAGGTGAAGGTTATTTATCCGGATGGCACTACCTCGTCGGATGAACTCTCTTTTCGTATCCTTCCGCCGTGGTATCGTAGTGTAGCTGCTTATGTCTGTTATATTATTCTTGCATTCTTAGGTTTGTGGTATATTTACCGTTGGGATGATATTCGTGTGAAGCGTAAAAAAGAGCAGGCAGTTGTAGAAAAAGATAAGGAACTGCATGAAATGGAAAAGGAGTTTGAAGCTGATAAAGCTCGCCGTGAAAAGCAGATCGTACAGCTGGAAAAAGAAAAGTTGGAATATGACCTTCAGCACAAAAGCCAGGAGATGGCCAACCTGATGATAAACTTTGTTCGCAAAAATGAGATGCTGACCGAGATTAAATCGGAGATCATCAAAGTGGCTTCTTCGTTGAGAGGAGAGGGGGCTCGCGAAGGCAAGCAACTCCTTTTAGTCATCAATAGCAAGATAGATTCCAATATCCAGAGCGATGAAGTTTTGAAGCGTATCGAAGATCAATTCGATTTGATTCATAATAATTTCATGAAGCGGCTTCATGTCCGTCATCCCGATCTCTCTAATAATGAACGCATGATGTGTGCCTATTTGAAGATGAATCTCTCCACTAAGGAAATTGCTCCTTTGCTGAATATCTCCGTTCGTGGTGTCGAAACCATTCGCTACCGCCTGCGTAAGAAGTTTGGTTTGGAGCGTGAAGATAGCTTGACGGATTATTTGAGTAATCAACTGTAGAGTTTGAAAAACAAGTTCTATCTTTGTCAGTGCTTTTTGATGTGCGTTTTAGATGCATAGAGCTTTCTTTGAATAATGTTTTTATTATAATAGAATATGAAACCCGATTTTGACTACAGCGAGGTGCCTTACGCCTTCGCTCATTGCTTTAACACAAAATGTCCACGCGCCGCCAAATGTCTGCGTTACCTGGTAACCTCCTACATTCCTTTGCAGCTCACCGTTGTTTGTGTTGTGAATCCTGCTCTCACAGCTTCTCAGGAAGTTGAACCCTGTTCCTTTTTTATACCTGATCGTATGAAACGCTATGCCTCAGGTATCACTCATCTGCTGGATAAGATTCCGCATGCCGAAGCTCTTGTCATTAAACGTGAGATTTATAATTTCCTTGGCAGAAATATGTATTATCGCATCAAAAACCATGAACGTCTTGCTACTCCTGCCCAGCAGGAGCACATTCGTCAGATTTTCCTTAATCATGGAATCAAGGAAGAACCTGTGTATGACACGTATGTGGAGAAGTATGATTGGGAGTAAGATCCTTGCTACTATATTAGGCGGTAATAGCTCTGCTTTTTCTCAGCTATTCTCACCGTATTGAGAATATTTTCTCAATACGGTGAGAGTCTTTACTCAAAGAGATGAGTATTTCTTCTCAATGTGGTGAGAATATATTCTTTCTATAGCGAGAAAAAGCCGTTTAACTTAGATGGTAGTTGCTTAAAGCTTGCTCTGAATAAAGAAGAATTTCAATTAGATTAATTTTTTGGGAGTTGGCGAATTGTAATAATGAAAATATCCTTAACTTTGGCCGGGTATTTTTTATAAAACACGAAAATAGCACTTTTTTAAGATTCGCATTATGGTTGGAGATAACGACGAAAAACTAGTATGCCAAAGTTTTCATTTGACGGGAATTGATGGAAATCCGCTGGTGAGTGCATCAATTCATATTAGATACGTTGAAAGAAGACGTGAAGGGATTAATATAGCTACTGATATTATTACTGATAAAAAAGGAGTAGCGGAAGTTGCTTTACCTGTAAATGGAACTGGGAGCTTTATAATCTCTCATGGGCATTACCATTGTAGGGGCCTGATAAATTTGGATGAAACGGATGTTTCTACAAAAATCAGTTTTAAAGGGTTTAAACTCGTTACGGCATCAATAACCTGTCCTGATATTCCGAAAAATGTAAAGGTCGATTTCCGGGTTTCACCTCAGGTTGTTGCTTCTGCAGGGCAACTTAGTCATTTGCTGACTTATACTTCACCGCTTGTCAAGAATAAAATCGGTATTTGGAAAACCAGGATTTATGTTCCCAAAGGAGCTTCTTACTGGTGTTTTGGTGGAGATTCTGTGTACGCAATAGCTGATACTTTTGAGGTGAGAGAGAATGTAGAGGTAAAGGTTATATTACCTTCGTTCACTCGGATAACTTTGGGAATGAAGAATGCCCCCAGAAGGATAAAGTATAATATACAGCTTAATCAAAATGGATTGAAAATAGGTTCCTATGCACCTGGTTCTAAAGTATATTTGCCTGATGGTGACTATACTTGTACAATAGATTCTATGTACAAAGAAACTTCTTTTCAGAAATTTGATGCAAAGGGAGAACCTAAAACGGTTTATTTTGATTACGCTGTTCACTCTGAATGTGCACCGGTCAGGGTGACAGGCTAGGCGCCGGATATGAAGATATGGATTCCTCTTCTGGATTTTATTCCATTGAATGCGGGTGGTTCCTGGGATAACCGTTACAGGTTGAGGATGCGTGCTTCAGGTATGCTACCGGTGGGCACTTACGAATATCGTTCAGTTGATTCTCATTATCAGGTCAGAGGTGTGTTTACTGTAGAGAAGGATAAAGAGAATCTGCTTGTTTGTGATGCGTCCAAACTTCAGCAAATCATATTTGAGAAAGAAAATAAGGAGGATGCCGGTGGGCAGGTAGAACTGATTGATGAGACGATGTCATTAGTCGCATATACCGCAGGTGTGTCCGGTTCTTTCTGGGCATCTCCCGGTACATATATTCTTCGCGGATTGAAAACAAAGACGGTGAAAGTGGTTTTAGGAAAGGATGCTCCGGCAAAAGTAGTGCTTGAACCCTGTAATGTCATAGGGAAAACGGCCCTCTGTACTATTAAACCACCCTGTGGAATTGCTTTAAGGGATGCTGTTGTAGAAATAGATGGAGAACCTTTTGTGTATTTAGGACCGGAATCTTATGCATTACATACATTTCCGGGTGAGCATACTTGCGTTGTCAGGAGGACTGGATTTAAAACTTTCATAGGAAAGGTGTTGCTGCCTGAATCGGCAGGTGCTTATAAAATTGAAATGGCTTTAATGCCTGATAGCAGGCCGAAATAAGTATTACTAAAAGGAGGGATATGAGATTTTTGAACATATCCCTCGCTATCATTTTTAGGATTTAAGATCTTTCACTGTTTTCTCTAACCTTTCGAGAGGCATTTCTCCTGATTGTCTCCAAAGTTGTTCACCTTTCCTTATTAATATAAATGTAGGAACTGTTTCGATAGTATACAAATCAGCAAGCGCACTTTCCTGGTCGATATCAATTTGCACCACTTCAAGGATTCCTTTCACTGATTTCTTAAATTCCTCTACAATGGTTTGCATTCGTTTGCAATGCGGACACCAGGTTGCATAAAATTCTGCCATAACCCAATCTGCATTAGCCAACTTCTCTTTATTTCTTTCTTCACGTACTTCTTTCTTTTCTTCCATAATAATATGTTTTGAATGATTGATTGTTAATTCAACAATATCGGAAGAAAAAAAGTTTGTGGCATAACAATTATTTATGCTATAAAAATTGCTACTTTTGTCAGCAGAAACACGAAAGGACAAATAATATGTCACATTTAGCTACTTTGATAAATGATTTAGCGTTGATACTGATTTGTGCAGGAGTCATGACGCTATTGTTCAAGAAACTGAAACAACCATTGGTCTTGGGGTATGTAGTGGCAGGTTTCCTGGCGAGTCCTCATATGCCATATACCCCTTCTGTAATGGATACGGCGAATATTCAGACCTGGGCAGATATTGGTGTAATCTTTCTTTTATTTGCATTGGGACTGGAGTTTAGCTTCAAGAAAATTGTGAAAGTGGGCGGCGCAGCTATCATTGCTGCCTGTACCATTATATTTTGTATGATCCTTTTGGGGATTACTGTAGGTACAGGCTTTGGTTGGCAACGTATGGATAGCATCTTCCTGGGGGGTATGATTGCGATGTCTTCTACAACTATTATTTATAAGGCATTTGATGATCTGGGAATGCGCAAGAAACAATTCACGGGGTTAGTGCTCAGTGTGCTGATACTGGAAGATATTCTTGCTATTGTGCTGATGGTAATGCTGTCTACCATGGCAGTGAGGCATAATTTCGAAGGATCGGAAATGCTGGAAAGTATTGGAAAACTTCTCTTTTTTCTGATACTTTGGTTTGTGGTAGGCATCTATCTGATACCGGAATTACTGAAACGTTGTCGCAAATTGATGAGTGAGGAAACATTGCTTATCGTTTCGTTGGGCCTCTGTTTCGGAATGGTGGTTATGGCTGCCCGTACAGGGTTTTCCGCAGCTTTCGGTGCCTTTATTATGGGTTCTATTTTGGCCGAAACGGTAGAAGCGGAGAGTATTGAACGACTGGTAAAGCCGGTGAAGGATCTTTTTGGAGCTGTATTCTTTGTGTCGGTAGGTATGATGGTTGATCCTGCCATGATTGTGGAGTATGCGCTTCCGATTATAGTGATCACCTTGGCAGTAATTTTTGGGCAATCCTTATTCGGTACATTGGGAGTTCTGCTGGCAGGGCAACCTTTGAAAACGGCTATGCAGTGTGGTTTCAGTCTGACTCAGATTGGTGAGTTTGCTTTTATTATAGCATCTTTGGGTGTATCCCTCCATGTGACGAGTGATTTTCTATATCCCATTGTAGTAGCGGTTTCGGTTATTACTACTTTCCTCACCCCTTATATGATTCGTTTTGCCGAACCGGCTTCTAATTTCGTTGATACGCATTTGCCAGTCAAATGGAAAAACTTTTTGTTGCATTATTCTTCCGGTTCTCAGACCATGAATCATGAGAGTTTATGGAAGAAACTTATTCTGGCTTTGACGAGAATTACGATTGTTTATTCCATAGTCAGCATTGCAGTAGTTGCTTTGGCTTTCCGCTTTCTTGTTCCGTTGTTTCTGGAACATATACCCGGCATTTGGGGAAGATTGCTTGCAGCAGTGGTGATCATTTTGTTTATTTCACCTTTCTTGCGGGCTATTATGATTAAAAAGAATCATTCTGCTGAGTTTGTTACTTTATGGAATGATAGCCGGGGAAATCGTGCACCGCTGGTGGCAACTATTGTTATCCGTATATTGATAGCTGTTTCATTTGTAATGTTTGTGATATCCGGTTTGTTTAAAGTTTCTGTCGGCCTGTTGCTGGGGGTAGCGGTTTTGCTGGTTATAATGATGATATTATCCCGTCAACTGAAGAAGCAGTCTATCATGATAGAACGGAAGTTTTTTCAGAATCTTCGTTATCGTGATATGCGTGCTGAATATATGGGCGAGAAAAAGCCGGAGTATGCCGGGCGTCTGCTATCCCGTGATCTGCACCTGACGGATTTTGAAGTACCTGGTGAGTCGGCATGGGCAGGGAAAACACTTGCAGAACTCAATTTCGGAAAGAAATATGGCATACATGTAGTCTCTATTCTCCGTGGAAGGAAGAGAATTAATATACCGGGAGCTTCCGTGCGCCTTTTCCCGGAAGATAAAATACAGGTTATAGGTACGGATGAAGAGCTGAATCAGTTTAGTTCGGAGATGGAGAAAGCAGCGATCTTAGAAACAGATGTAGTTGAAAAGAGTGAGATGATTTTGCGTCAGTTCCGTGTAGATGCCCACTCCATATTTTTAGGTAAGACGATGCGTGAATCCGGTATTCGTGAGCAGTATCATTGTCTTATTGTAGGTGTGGAGAGGGGAGAGGAAACTTTGCACGCGCCCGACCCGCATGAACCATTTATGGAAGATGACGTGGTCTGGATAGTAGGAGAAAATGCAGATGTGTATAAATTAGTGGGACAAAAGAATGAGAATGTCGACATGGAATAAGGATAGAAAGTTTATCTTTGCTCCGTAAACATAAATAATAAATCAAGAATATCATGAAAAGTGATCCGAAAGAATGTTTGTATTGTCAGAATAATGAGACTCTGCACAATCTGATGATTGAGTTTGCTGAATTGAGTGTATCCCGCGTATTTTTGTTCAAAGAACAAACCTATAGAGGACGTTGTCTTGTATCTTATAAAGACCACGTCAATGATTTGAACGAATTGAGTGATGAAGACCGTAATGCTTTTATGGAAGATGTTACTCGTGTAACCCGTGCTATGCAGAAAGCTTTTAATCCTGAAAAGATCAATTACGGTGCATATTCCGATAAATTATCACACTTGCATTTCCATCTTGCACCGAAGTATGTAGATGGCCCTGATTATGGTGCTACATTTCAGATGAATCCGGGAAAGGTATACTTGACGGATGCTGAATATAATGAGTTGATTGAGGCGGTGAAGAAGGAGCTTTGATAGTGATTAGGGGTGAGTGATTAGTGATTAGTAGCTACGCTATAACCGCATGGTGTTAATCACTAATCACTCACCCCTAATCACTAATTAAAGTTTATTAAGTATCTTGTCCATCACCCAGTTTGTAAGCGTTGCGCTTGCTCCATCGCAGGTACAAATAGACTTACCTAAAAGATGATCGACAACGGCTTGGATGAGTGGCTGTTGTACATGCTCCGGGTTTTCAACCGGAATTTCTTCTCTTCCTTTTTCCGTATGCAGGGCGATGGGATCGTAAGTAAATACAGAGAAACAAATCATTCCCTTGTCTCCGATAACTTCAATGCGGTCTTCGCGTGCAGAGTCGTGTGCTACAAAACACCAGGAACCACTGCCTACTAATCCACTGTCGAATTGGAAACATGCACTTAAAGTATCTTCGGCCGGATAGAGTCCACCACGATTACTTTTGTATCCATTAGCTTCCAGGATGCAGCCGAACATATCTTGTAATAAGTCGATCTGGTGGGGAGCTAAATCATAAAAATAGCCACCTCCGGCAATGTCCGGTTGTACTCGCCACGGAAGATTTTCTTTGTTATAATCCAGGTCCCGGGGAGGTTGGGCAAAGCGGATTTGTATATTGATAATATTACCTATTGTGTCATTATCTACTAATTCCTTTACTTTCAAAAAATAGGGAAGATAACGGCGGTAATAAGCTACAAAGCAAGGAACCCCAGTTTCGTTTGAGATACGGTTGATACGGCAGCATTCCTCGTATGTTACCGCCATAGGCTTTTCTATATAAACAGGTTTACCTGCTTTCATTGCCATGATGGCATAGGTGGCGTGTGAAGAAGGTGGAGTGGCGATATAGATGGCATTCACATCCTCGTCATCAATCAGTTCCTGAGCATCATTATACCACTTTGGAATACCTCTTTCCTGAGCATAAGCTTTGGCTTTAGCTCCATCGCGACTCATTACGGCAATCACTTCTGAACCTTCTACCTTTTGAAAGGCGGGACCACTTTTATGTTTGGTTACTTCCCCGCAACCAATAAATCCCCATTTTATCTTCTTTTCGCTCATAATATATAATGTGTTCTCTTTTACTCTTCTTCAAAATCAAAGTCAAAGTCAAAATCATCCATAAATTCGGGAGTAGTGAATTCCTCCATACTCCGTCGATCTTTCTTTGTAGGACGGCCGGCGCCTTTAGCACGGTCTACGAAGCCACTGACGCGGCTCATTTCCAATAATTCATACTGGTCGGGAGTCGTTACATTCTCCATCATCTCTGCAACGAGCTTTGCTCCGACGCGTTTCTCTATGGCTTGCAGTACTTTGAAAGAGTAGGTAACAGGTGGTTTACGTACTTGTATTATATCGCCTGGTTTTACCGTACGAGCAGCCTTTGCCAATGCTCCATTGATGCTGATGCGGCTTTTCTTACACGCCTCGGCAGCAATGGTGCGTGTCTTGAAAATGCGCACAGCCCACATCCATTTATCTATTCTTGCTTCACTCATAATTTTTTTGGAGAAAGTTAGTTATTAACTGCCAACTACTTTTTATTAAATTGATTCATTGTAATATCAATTCCTGCCAGGCAGAAACTCTTGATGATCTCTCCTGCTGTTTTCAGGCGTTCATCCATCGTTTCCTGATCTTCTTCGGTAAAATGTCCCAGCACATAGTCCACCTGGCCGCCTCGTGGAAATTCGTTACCGATACCGAAACGAAGTCGGGCATAATTCTGTGTACCCAGAATAGCAGCAATATGTTTTAGCCCGTTGTGTCCGGCATCACTGCCTTTTCCTTTTAGACGCAAAGTCCCGAAAGATAGGGCAAGGTCATCTACTATTATTAACACATTTTCCAATGGAATGTTTTCTTTCTGCATCCAGTAGCGCACAGCATTTCCGCTGAGGTTCATAAATGTAGAAGGCTTTAGTAATAACAGTTGGCGTCCTTTGACGGATAGGGTAGTGGTAAAGCCGTAACGTCCGTCGTTGAAAGTGGCACCTGCTTCTTTTGCCAATGCATCTACTACCATAAAACCTATGTTATGGCGGGTTTCGTGATATTCGGGACCTATATTTCCTAATCCAACAATTAAATATTTCATGTTTCTGAATAATGTTTTTAGAAAACTATAAGCTATAAATAACTATGCTATAAGAATAATAGTAAACGAGGAACGCGGATTATCGCAGCGTCCGCGGATTAATGTAATCTGCGTCTTCTGCGTTAACCCGCGTTCCGGAATATGTCTTCTTACGAAAGAACTGATTAGTTGCCTGCAGCAGCAGCGGCACCTCTTGCAGCACGAGTCAGCTTAACAGCGCATACAACAGCTTCTTTTGCATTCATCAATTCCAGACCTTCGAAGCTCAACTCACCAACTTTAACAGTCTTACCCAGACCCAAGTGAGCAACATTTATAGTCAGTTTCTCAGGAATAACGTTATATAAAGCTTTCACTTTCAGTTTACGCATCTGCAATACCAGCTTACCACCGGCCTTAACACCTTCTGCCAAACCTTCCATCTGTACCGGAACTTCCATAACGATGGGTTTAGATTCGTCAATCTGATAGAAGTCAACGTGCAGGATAGTATCTTTTACCGGGTGGAATTGAATATCTTTCAAGATAGCATTTACTTTCTTGCCATCGATAATCAGGTCAACCACGTAGATGTGCGGAGTATAAACCAAATTGCGCAGTCCTTCTGCCGGTACAGTGAAATGAACGTTTTCACCTGCTCCGTAGAGTACGCAAGGTACACCGTTGTCTTTACGAATAGCTTTCAAAGCTCTTGCTTGTTCCGAAGAACGTTCTGCAATAGTTCTTGCAGTTCCTTTTACTTCAATTGATTTCATTTTAAAAATTTTTGTGTTACTCTAAATTAAGTAAATTTTTTGCTTAATTCACCATCACACGATGTGGCTTGCCACACGATGTTGCAAAAAAGCGGTGCAAAAGTACAGCTTCTTTTTGAATTATCAAAAGGTTATAACTTAAAATTCAATGTCTATCTTGATTTCTCCTTCCAATGAAGACGCTTTTTCCTCTTTCGGCAGTTCTTCTTTTCCCGTTTCGGGACTTTCAGCCTCTTCGTCAGTGGTATGTCTTGTATAGCAGCCTTGCTGTTCCTGGATGAAGCCGATGGCTTGCTGAAGTCCGTTCATGAACTTTTCAAAATCCTCTTTGTATAGAAAGATTTTGTGCTTTTCGAAACTTACCTGCGAGTCGTCTCCTTCGCCCATCACAATCTTCTTGCTTTCCGTGATGGCGAGAAACATTTCGTCTTTTCTGTTTTTCTTGACGTCTAAATAGTAGATGCGCTTACCTGCTTTGATGGATTGGGAGAATACAATCTCCTTGTCGTTCATGTCCGCTGCGTTTTTCTTCTTAAAGTCTTCCATATTATAATAGGTCTCAATTTTGATATTATCACCTTAAAACTTGTATCTCGTAGCTTTTAGCTCTTTATCGGGCTCAAAATTGACGATTTTTTTTAAACTGTCAAAAGAAAAAGACCGGATAATCAATATCTGCATTAAAAAATGTGATTTATTTATGTAAACTCATTAAAAATGCCTACTTTTGCGCCTTGTTAAAACACTAGTATTTACTTTAGAATTATGATCAACAGAGTTCTTATTCGTCTTAAGATTATACAGATTGTATATGCTTATTATCAGAATGGCAGTAAAAATTTAGACTCAGCGGAGAAAGAATTATTCTTTAGTCTTTCGAAAGCGTATGACCTTTATAATTATTTGCTGATGCTGATGGTGGCTCTGACGACTTACGCACAAAAACGCATTGATGCGGCAAAAGCCAAGTTAGCTCCGACCGCGGAGGAGTTGTATCCCAACATGAAATTCGTAGAAAACAAGTTCGTTTCTCAACTGGAAGTGAATAAGCAGTTGCTTGACTTTGTTGCCAACCAAAAACGGTCGTGGACAAATGACGAAGACTTTATCAAGGGGTTGTATGAGAAGATTATAGCTTCTGATATATATAAGGAATATATGGCTTCGCCTGATAAGTCTTATGAAACAGACCGTGAATTATGGAGAAAGCTCTATAAAGCATTTATTTTTAATAACGAAGCATTGGATACTTTGTTGGAAGACCAGAGCCTTTATTGGAATGATGACAAAGAAATCGTAGATACTTTTGTTCTAAAGACAATCAAACGTTTTGAGGAAAAGAATGGTGCCAATCAGACTTTGTTGCCTGAGTTCAAAGATGAGGAGGACCAGGAGTTTGCTCGTCGTTTGTTCCGTCGTGCCATCTTGAATTGTGATTACTATCGTCATCTGATCAGTGAGAATACTCGTAATTGGGATTTGGATCGTGTAGCCTTTATGGACGTGATAATAATGCAATGTGCATTAGCGGAAATTCTAAGTTTTCCGAACATTCCTGTGAGTGTTTCGTTAAATGAGTATGTAGAGATTGCTAAAGTCTATAGTACGATAAAGAGCGGAAGTTTCGTAAATGGTACATTAGACGGAATAGTTAATCAATTAAAAAAAGAAGGTAAGTTGGCTAAAAACTGATATCTTTGTTGAGTATTAAAAACTAAAAACGAATAATTTATGAATTTAATGACCGTATTCTTGCAAGCTCCTGCCGCAGCTCCTGGTGGTGGTAGCATGATGTGGATTCTTCTGATTGCCATGTTTGCTATCATGTATTTTTTCATGATTCGTCCACAAAACAAAAAGCAAAAAGAAATTGCAAACTTCCGCAAATCGCTTCAGGTAAACCAAAAGGTGATTACTGCCGGTGGTATTCATGGTGTTATCAAAGAGATTAATGATAATGATATAGTACTTGAAATCGCTTCTAATGTTAGGATTAGAATTGATAAGAATTCTATATTTGCAGCAGCTGCAGATGCTAACAGCAATCAGGCTGCTAAATAAATTTGAATAGTGAGCCTATGATTGATCGTAGGAACATAAAACGCATATATTTAAAAACAGCGAGAAAAATTAAGGACTTTCTGCTCAGTGATAAGAGCAGAGAGTTCTTAATTTTTTTATTTTTCTTCTTCATTGCCAGTGGTTTCTGGCTGCTTCAGACATTAAATAATGATTATGAAACGGAATTCTCCATTCCGGTACGTTTGAAAGGAGTTCCTAATAATATTGTTATAACTTCTGAACCTCCTTCCGAACTGCATATTCGGGTGAAAGATAAAGGTACGGTGTTACTCAACTATATGCTTGGAAAGAGCTTTTTCCCTATTACTTTGGATTTTTCTGACTATAAAGGGAAGGATAACCATGTGCGTATTTATTCTTCGCAGTTTGAGAAAAGATTGCTCAACCAGTTGAACGTATCTACAAAATTGCTTTCCGTGAAACCCGATACGTTAGAGTATATCTATTCTACCGGAGACTCCAAATTAGTTCCGGTGAAGTTACAGGGAACAGTGAGTGCCGGACGCCAGTATTATATTTCCGATACAATTTGTACGCCTGATTCTGTATTAGCCTACGCACCTGCAGGTGTACTGGATACAATAACCATTGCCTATACACAGAAGGTGAAATTTGAAGATGTCTCTGATACACTGAAGAGGCAAATTCCTTTGCTTGCCCAGAAGGGGGTTAAGTTTGTGCCGGCTTCTGTGGAGATGATTTTTCCTGTGGATATTTATACGGAGAAAACTGTGGAAGTTCCTTTGCGGGGTGTTAACTTTCCTGCAGGTAAAGTGTTGCGTGCATTTCCATCAAAAGTGAATGTTACTTTCCAGGTTGGTTTGAGTCATTTCCGCCAAATAACAGCAAGTGATTTTCATATCAATGTTTCTTATGAAGAACTTCTGAAATTAGGTTCGGATAAGTATACGGTGAAATTAAGATCAGTGCCGAAAGGCGTAAACCAGATACGTATCAGTCCGGAACAGGTAGATTTCCTAATTGAGCAAGTATCTCCTGATTATGGCAATTAAGATAGGTATAACTGGTGGAATCGGTAGTGGAAAAAGTGTAGTTTCCCGACTATTGGAAGTGATGGGTGTCCCTGTTTATATCTCGGATATTGAATCCAAGCGCCTGACTGTTTCGGACTCTTTGATTCGCCGGGAACTGATATCTTTACTGGGAGAAGATATTTATACCGATGGAGAGTTGAATAAAACCTTGCTTGCTTCCTATATATTTGGTAACCCCGAACATATCCGTACTGTAAACGGTATTATTCATCCACGGGTGCGGGATGATTTTCATCAATGGGTAAAGCGATACGATGCATATCCGATAGTAGGGATGGAGTCTGCAATTCTGATTGAAGCCGGATTTGCAGGTGAAGTAGATGCCGTAATTATGGTATATGCACCCGAGGAAATCCGTATAACCCGTGCCATGCAGCGTGATACTGCTCCGCGGGAATTGGTGGAACGTCGTGTTCGTAGCCAGATGAGTGATGAAGATAAGCGTATCCAGGCTGATTTTGTAATTGTAAACGACGGTGAAACTCCGTTAATTCCGCAGGTTTTAGAACTAATAACTTCTCTATCTAAAAATATTGCTTACCTTTGCCCACCGAAAAAATAAAATATTACTAATAAAAAATAGAACATACTATGTTGAAGACTATTTTGTCTATCTCCGGTAAACCGGGATTGTATAAGCTCATTTCACAAGGTAGAAATATGTTGATTGTAGAATCACTTACAGACAAGAAACGTTTCCCTGCTTATGGTAACGAGAAAATAATATCTTTGGGCGATATTGCCATGTATACGGATACGGACGATGTGCCTTTGAAAGATGTATTACTAGCCATGAAAAAGAAAGAAAACGGTGCAGCTGTAGTGATGGATCTGAAAAAAGCCACTGCTGATGACCTTCGCGCTTATTTGGGAGAGGTTCTGCCTACTTTCGATCGCGACCGTGTATATGTGACGGATATCAAAAAACTTATTTCCTGGTACAACCTGTTAGTTGCTTGCGGAATGACTGATTTCGAAGAGGCTGCAGAAGTTGAAGCTACTGAAGAAAAAACAGAAGAATAAATTTAAAAATAAGCTATTCTTTTCATAGAAAAGCGAATTATGCGGGACATCCCGGATAATTCGCTTTTTTTTATGCTGTAGTTTTAATTTTGATTACTTTTTTTATACCTTTGTTGCCATCCTGAAATGCAGGGTAGGTAGTGGCCTCCCTTTACAATAATTGAAGGATAATTATAGATAAAAGCGTTTAATATTATCTTGTACTTGAAATCTGGACAATTTCACGCTATTCAAGGATAATAGACAACAAACGTTCATGCTCTGTTGTATATGCACATGTATATATAGTTCGGAGCGTGGGTTGTTGTATATTATTTGAATAGTGGCAGTCCAGAGCCCCAGGTACAATAATAACAACAGTTCCCACGCTTTTTTATTATGAATTTACTGCCTTGAGGGGGAACTTGAGGTTGGCAATGATAAGATGGAAGAGCATAAGAGCGTAACAGTACAGGTAGATAAAACTGCTGGTAAGATATATGTAGGTGGAGTGTTGCCTAACGCTACGCTTTGTTTATACCATATCCGGGGAAAGGTGATTGATGTAAAGCAGGCGAAAGAGGAACAAATTTCTTTTGATTTGCCATGCGCAGGAGATTATGTGTTGGTTGTGACGCATCCCCTATCCACACCGGTCGTTAAGCAGCTCGCTATAAAATAAGAAAAGGCTGTCTTGTTAGTTCTGAAGTACATTTCATCCAGAAACAAGACAGCCTTTTTTATCTTCGTTTTTTTAGGTTTAATTTCTAAATGCCAATCTTTCACCGCTGGCATCTACTGTAATCGGTTTGCTACGGTCTACTTCCTGAGATAACAGTTTCTTCGACAAGTCATTCAGCAAGTAATGTTGGATAGCCCGTTTTACGGGACGAGCACCAAACTCCGGATCATATCCTACCTTCGTCAGGAATTCTATGGCTCCTTCCGTCAATATCAATTCCACGCCATTTTGGGCAAGCATCTTTTGTACACTTTTTATCTGGAGTACCACAATCTGCTTGATTTCGCTTTCAGTCAGCGGCAGGAACATGATTGTTTCATCGATACGGTTCAGGAATTCCGGGCGAATAGTTTTCTTCAACATATTCATCACTTCCTTCTTTGTTTCCTCGATTACCTGCTCCTTGTTGGTACCATTCAGCTTTTCCATCTGACTTTGGATATAAGCGCTACCCATGTTAGATGTCATGATAATGATGGTATTTTTGAAGTTTACCACACGTCCTTTGTTATCCGTCAGGCGTCCGTCGTCCAATACCTGAAGTAAGATATTGAATACATCCGGATGTGCTTTCTCTATTTCGTCGAACAGTACGACTGAATAGGGTTTACGGCGGATAGCTTCGGTCAACTGGCCACCTTCATCGTAACCTACATATCCCGGAGGCGCTCCGACCAGACGAGATACGCTATGCTTTTCCTGATATTCACTCATGTCAATACGCGTCATCATAGACTCGTCATCGAAGAGGAACTCGGCAAGAGCCTTGGCAAGTTCTGTCTTACCAACACCGGTAGTACCGAGGAAGATAAACGAACCAATCGGGCGTTTCGGATCTTGCAGACCGGCACGGCTACGGCGTACAGCATCAGCGACAGCTTCGATAGCTTCGTCCTGCCCAATCACACGCTGGTGGAGTTCATCTTCCAGATGCAACAATTTGTCTTTTTCACTTTGCAACATCTTGCTGACCGGAATACCTGTCCAACGGGATACAACATCTGCAATATCCTCAGCGTCTACTTCTTCCTTAATCATGGCTTTATCGCCTTGCATCATGTGAAGTTCTTTTTGAGTATCTTCGATTTCCTTGTTCAAAGCTTGTAGCTTACCGTAACGGATTTCGGCTACTTTGCCGTAGTCACCTTCACGTTCCGCCTTATCAGCTTCAAATTTAAGGTTTTCGATTTCAACCTTATTTTGTTGTATCTTGTTGACCAATGTCTTTTCACTTTGCCATTTTGCTTTGTGCGATTTTTCCTGTTCTTTCAGTTCGGCAAGTTCCTTGCCGATTTGTTCCAGTTTCGGTTTATCGTTTTCACGTTTAATGGCTTCGCGCTCAATCTCCAACTGTTTGATCTTGCGGGAAATTTCATCCAACTCTTCCGGTACGGAATCTACTTCCATACGCAGCTTTGCAGCGGCTTCATCCATCAGGTCGATAGCCTTATCCGGTAAGAAGCGGTCTGTGATATAACGGTTACTCAACTCCACGGCGGCAATGATGGCGTCGTCTTTAATCCGTACATGGTGGTGGTTTTCATAACGCTCCTTCAGACCACGCAGGATGGAGATGGTACTCAGCGTATCCGGTTCATTGACATACACGATCTGGAAGCGGCGTTCCAATGCTTTGTCCTTTTCAAAGTACTTCTGATACTCGTCGAGGGTCGTTGCGCCGATACTTCTCAGTTCGCCACGAGCCAGTGCGGGTTTCAGGATGTTGGCGGCATCCATAGCGCCTTCACCTTTTCCGGCACCAACCAAAGTGTGGATTTCATCAATAAAGAGAATTATGTCTCCTTCTGATTTCTTCACCTCATTAATAACAGCTTTCAAGCGTTCCTCGAACTCACCTTTATATTTAGCACCGGCAACCAATGCTCCCATATCCAGTGAATAAACTTGTTTATTCTTCAGGTTTTCAGGTACATCACCGCGCAGAATACGATGGGCAAGACCTTCTACAATGGCAGTCTTACCGGTACCCGGTTCACCTATTAATATAGGGTTGTTTTTGGTACGACGGCTCAGAATCTGCAATACACGCCGGATTTCTTCGTCACGACCGATAACAGGGTCGAGCTTACCGCTTCGGGCGGCTTCGTTCAGGTTGATAGCATACTTTTCAAGTGACTGATAGGTGTCTTCACTGGATTGTGAAGTCACTTTTTCTCCTTTACGCAACTCGGTGATGGCATTACGAAGTTCACGTTCCGTCATTCCTGCATCTTTCAGGATGGTAGAAACAGTACTTTTTACAGTGAGCAATGCCAGCAGCAGATGCTCCAATGAAACAAACTCGTCACCCATTTCTTTGGAATATTGGGTCGCTTTCTGGAATACCTCATTTGTCTCGCGACTCAAGTAAGGTTCTCCACCCGAAACTTTGGGCAAAGAGTCAGTTTGTTTGTCAAGTACAAGTGCAATCTGTTGACCATTCATGCCCAGCTTCTGGAAGATGAAGTTAGTGACGTTTTCGCCTACCTTCATTACTCCCTGCATCACATGAACCGGTTCGATGGCTTGCTGTCCACGGCTTTTGGCCAGGTTCAGTGCTTCTTGCACAGCCTCTTGCGATTTAATGGTAAAATTGTTAAAGTTCATATCTTATATCTCCTTTCTATTTTTCATTTTCAATAACACCTAAACGGGCGCAAAAGATTTGCCAATAGCCTATTTGTGACAAAATTACAGTTAATAAATGGGTGGTAATGACAAAATGTCTGTATAGTATTGCGGGATTTATATAACTTTTGCCGAAACTAAGATGAGATAGCGGTAAGGTTACTTCAAAAGTGCATAGTTAGTTATGAATTTAAAGATAAATTACTATTCCTTTCTGTTCGAAGATTTCGATTTTTTGGGAAAAAGTTAAAAATATCAATTTATAGCATGTTGTATATCAGGTGCTTAAAAAGAGGGCGCCTAACATAACGACTGAGGTACCCTCACATAACGACTGAGGCACCCTCACTTAACGACTGAGATACCCTTGCATAACGACTGAGGGTACCTCAAATAACGTCTTGAGTCGGATGTAAATATAAAAGAGTGAATTTCAACTTTTTATTTAGCTCATATCGGGAAATTTTTGAATAGTTTTCATGCTGGGTTAAAAGGATTATCGTATCTTTATCCCTCAAAAATAGAATAGAATATATTATGGCAGAAGATGTAAAGTTCGCAGAGAATGTGATACTGGTGGATGTAGCATATTTCAATGATGTGGTTAAGGACTTAAAGAGATACTTTGAATTGCAGCTGGGACGTCCCTTGCAGAATATCTATGTGGAAGAATGGGCTTCTTATCTGGCACTCGATTCTGGTGTTCGCGATAAAGAAAACAATATCGGGGTACTTTTTGTACATGATGGGCAGACTGATAAATTGCTTCATTGTGATCCCGCAGATTTAAATAAAGACTTAAATGGGGTGGGATTTACGAATCAGTTAGGTGAGTTTTCATTCACTTCTGTATCTTCTGAGGGACTTGTTTCCCGGGCGAATCTCTATCTTGATCTGCTGAATATAGCACTCGATTCTGCTGATGTGAAGCGTCTCATGCTGGTTCCGTTTATAGATGATTATGGTGCTAAACTTATGGAGGTTCTTGAGGAGCATCTAAGGGAAGCTGATTCGGAAAAATCGAAAGAAGTATTCCTTTTCAATATGGATGAACCTGCTCATCCTCTTGGTTGTAAGTGGGATTTATTGGGTTATTCCATGATGCGTGCGTTAGGCGTTAAAGCCGAAGAATTGGAATAGTTCTGTTTTAATCATCTATTATTAATCCTTAATCACTAACTCCGTGTCTGATTTTCGATTAAAAGTATTTCAATCTGTGGCGAAGAATCTGAGTTTCACGAAAGCTTCGCAAGAGTTGTTTGTCAGTCAGCCTGCCATTACAAAGCATATACAAGAATTGGAGAGTACCTATCAGGCGCGTCTGTTTGATAGGCAAGGTAGTAAAATCAGTTTGACGGAAGCTGGTAAGTTGCTGCTGGAGCATTGTGGGCGTATTCTGGAAGATTATAAGCGACTGGAATATGAAATGCATCTGCTGCATAACGAATATACGGGAGAACTGCGTTTGGGGGCCAGTACTACAATTGCTCAATACGTCTTGCCGCCATTACTTGCCAGCTTCATTAAGAAATTCCCGCAAGTAAACCTTTCGCTGATGAATGGTAATTCACGCGAGATAGAAGCTGCTTTACAGGAACACCGCATAGACCTGGGATTGGTGGAGGGCGTTTTCCGCTTACCCAATTTGAAATACACCACTTTTCTTGAAGATGAGCTGGTGGCTGTGATACGCACGGGAAGTAAACTGCAGGTCGGTGAAGAAATTACTCCCGAAGAACTGCTTCATATTCCTTTGGTGCTTCGTGAAAGGGGATCGGGTACATTGGATGTTTTTGAGAGGGCATTATTGCAACATAATATAAAGTTATCGTCTCTTCAGGTTTTAATGTATCTGGGCAGTACGGAAAGCATTAAACTTTTTTTGGAACATACTGATTGTATGGGTATTGTTTCCATTCGTTCCATTACCCGTGAACTTTATGCCGGACAGTTGCGTGTTGTCGAAATAAAAGATATGGCTATGCTTCGTGAATTTAGTTTTGCACAACCCCAGGGGCAGGAGAGTGGACTCTCCCAAGTCTTTATGCAGTTTGCTACACACCATAACAACAAGTTATAGCACATAAATAGATACAATTGGTGTATATAGGTAAAGAAGCCTACCTTTGCACCCGGAAACAGAAATAATATAAATATTGATATACAAGAAAAATTATGGCTTCAATTCAAACTGCGAGTGTAAGCACTCTGGCATATCTTCAACGGAAGAACAAAATTACTTATGTGTCTTTAGTAGTGCTTTTATCGGTTTTCTTATTATTGGATTATATTCCCGGTTATTCTACTTGGGTGACACCTCCTGTCGCTTTGTTCCTGGGATTAATATTTGCTTTGTCGAGTGGGCAGGCACATCCAAAGTTCAATAAGAAAGTATCTAAATATCTTTTGCAATATTCAGTGGTAGGACTAGGTTTCGGAATGAATCTCCAGGCATCTCTGGCTTCCGGTAAAGAAGGAATGGAGTTCACAGTTATTTCAGTAGTGGGTACCATGCTTATCGGTTGGTTTATCGGTCGTAAATTTTTAAAGGTAGATCGTGACACTTCCTATCTTATCAGTTCCGGCACGGCTATCTGTGGCGGTAGTGCCATTGCAGCAGTAGGTCCTGTGCTGAGAGCGAAAGATACAGAGATGTCCGTAGCATTAGGAACTATCTTTATTCTGAATGCTATCGCATTGTTTATCTTTCCTGTTATAGGTCATGCCTTGGATATGAGCCAGCAGGAATTTGGAACATGGGCAGCAATTGCTATACATGATACGAGTTCTGTAGTGGGTGCCGGTGCTGCTTATGGCGAAGAAGCTCTTCAAATTGCTACTACTATTAAATTGACACGTGCTTTGTGGATTATTCCTCTGGCATTGATTACTTCTTTCGTCTTTAAAGGTAAGGGACAGAAAATCAGTATTCCTTGGTTTATTTTCTTCTTCATTCTGGCTATGGTATTCAATACGTATGTGCTGAGTTCCTCGGAAACCGGAATTATGATAGGAGAGGGAATTAATAGTTTAGCCAGAAAGACATTGACTATCACTCTGTTCTTTATTGGAGCTTCCCTTTCACGTGATGTATTAAAGGCAGTGGGCATCAAACCGCTTATTCAGGGTGTGTTGCTATGGATTGCAATCAGCGTAAGTACTCTGGCATATATTTATTGGTTCTAAAGAAACCACTTATTAATAAGGTGTGCGGCAGAAGTTTTTTTCTTTTGCCGCATTTTTTTTATAAAATTCATTTCCTTTGTAACAAAGTTCCGTTCCTTTACGTCTAACAAATAGATACAAAAAATAACAGGATTGAGATACAGAAAAAGCCCATGGATGCTGAAAGTTTTAAAAATGAGTTTCTGCCTTACCACCGCAAGCTGTACTGTGTAGCCTATCGGCTACTGGAGAATGCGGCCGATGCGGAGGATCTGGTTCAGGAAGCCTATCTGAAGCTATGGGATAAGCGAGAAGGATTGACGGTTATCAGCAATCCGGAAGCGTTCAGTGTCACTTTGGTTAAGAATATGTGCTTTGATTTGCTTCGTTCAGGAAAATATGTCTTATCCAGGCAGACGGTAGAATTAACTGCTGCGCAGGATGTTTCTCAAAGTGATAACTTGGAAGTGCGCGACGAAGTACGGCAAGTAAAAGATATCATCGCCCACTTGCCCGAACAGCAGCAACGGATTGTGAACCTGCGTGACGTCAAAGGATGCTCTTACGAAGAGATAGAACAAGTGACCGGGTTGAATTCTACAAATGTCCGTGTACTGCTGTCCCGGGCAAGGAAAAGAATACGTGAGGAATTTAATAAATGGAATAACTATGAAAGTCGAGGAAATTGAAAGGCTGCTCACCGAGTTTTACGAGGGGAACACTACCGAGAGCCAGGAAGAGGCGTTGAGAGATTATTTCAGAACAACGGAAGTACCTGAACATCTGCAGAAGGATAAAGAAATTTTTCTTAGCCTTTATCAAGACGCAGATAGAGATGTGGAAGTTCCTGCGGGGCTGGGGGATAAACTAAGCCTGCTGATTGATGAAAAGGCTGAGGAAGAGCAAAGGTTCTTCAGTCCTAACAAGTCCAAACGCAACTGGCGCTGGATTGGAAGTGTTGCAGCTACCATATTGGTGATTATCGGTATAGGGTATGGGGTCGAAAATCTCGGAAGAGGGGTGTGTCCTCCTACACCGCAAGATACATTCTCTGATCCGGAAGAAGCTTATCAGGTGCTGCAAGCTACTTTAATGGAAGTTTCTACCAATTTGAACCAAGGCATTGCTCAGGTGAAGGAGACGCAGGTTGATATGAAGAAAGTAAATCAGGAAATAAAAAAAGAAATACAAAGATAAATGATTATGAAACTCAACAAGATTTTATTGGCAGGTGTGTTGCTGATGTTACCCCTGCTCTGCCAGGCGCAGAAAAATATATTCAACACCTACAATGATATGAAGGGCGTCTCCTCCGTTTATATCTCAAAGGCGATGATTGAAATGAATCCTAACCTGTTCACGAAAGATATCTATATAGGAAAGGTATCCGGTAAATTGGATTGTGTGCAGATTCTTTCTACGATGGATAGCAATATCAAGAAAGACATGCGTAAGGATTTGCGTGCATTGGTGCAGTCCTCTAAGTATGAGTTGCTGATGAAGCAGAAAGGCACCGTATCCAGTTCCGAATTTTATATCAATAGGAAAGGGGATAAAGTAAAAGAGCTGATTATGATTATTGATGGTGCTGCCAACTTGAAGTTTGTTTATCTGGAAGGCGAAATGACTTTAAAGGATATTCAGAATATCATGATGTATCAGAATACAAGTATGAATGAGGGAGGGAATGTATATCGTATCGTAGATGGTACTCTTGATTTGGCCGATTTGGGCGTTTTGAATGGTCTGCAAGGATTAGAGGGTCTGCAAGGATTAGAGGGTTTACAAGGCTTGGAAGGTTTAAAGAGTCTGGAAAGCTTAAAAAGTCTGGAAAGCCTGAAAGGATTGAAAAGTTTGAAAGACTTAGGTAAGTTGAAAGATAGCGAATATTTAAAGAAACAGATGGATGCTGATACCTGGAAACGATTTGAGGAAAGCATGGAGATGCTTGAAAAGCGTTTGGAAGACCTAGAATGAGGCCATCTGCTGATAGGTGTAAATAGTTTGTTGAAAAGGGGGAGCCGATTCCGGTTCCCCCTTTATTGTGAAATTATTTGTCCTTTCTAAGTGCTTCGAAAATCAATCCTTCCAGTTCTTCTGCCAGTTCCGGATTATCGGCAACCACTTGTTTGGCTGCATCACGTCCCTGTGCCAGTTTCGTTTCATTATAGCTGAACCAGGAACCGCTTTTCTTGATGATACCTAAATCTGCACCCAAATCAATGATTTCACCGGCGCGGGAAATACCTTCACCGAACATGATATCAAATTCTGCTCTACGGAAAGGAGGTGCCACTTTGTTCTTTACTACTTTTACTTTAGTCTGCTTGCCTAATACTTCGTCACCGTTCTTGATAGCCTGGCTTCCGCGAATATCCAGACGTACCGAAGCATAGAACTTCAAGGCATTACCACCAGTAGTTGTTTCAGGATTACCAAACATAACGCCAATCTTTTCACGCAGCTGATTGATGAAGATACATGTGGTACGTGTCTTGCTTACGGCTGCTGTCAGTTTACGCAATGCCTGAGACATCAAACGTGCCTGCAAACCAACCTTATTGTCACCCATGTCACCTTCGATTTCTGCTTTTGGAGTCAGGGCAGCTACAGAGTCCACAACGATAATATCGATTGCAGAAGAACGGATCAGCTGTTCTGCAATTTCCAGAGCTTGTTCCCCGTTGTCAGGTTGAGAAATCAATAGGTTGTCTACATCTACACCCAACTTGGCAGCATAGAAACGGTCGAATGCATGTTCTGCATCAATGAATGCTGCAATGCCCCCTGCTTTTTGTGCTTCGGCAATGGCATGGATAGCCAGAGTCGTTTTACCGGAAGATTCCGGACCATAAATTTCAATGATACGTCCGCGGGGATAGCCGCCAACGCCGAGTGCTACATTCAGTCCGATAGAGCCCGTGGGGATTACTTCTACTTGTTCGACGCTTTCGTCTCCCATTTTCATGATAGAACCCTTGCCGAAGCTCTTTTCTATCTTGTCCATAGCTGCCTGCAAAGCTTTCAGCTTTTCGCTTGGTGCTATTTTATTTTCGTTCTCAAAATTAAGTTCGTCTTTCTTTGCCATCTTTATGTTTACGATTTTATGAATTACGATTCAAATTAGTTTATTTACGATTTACAAATTTACGAATTACGATTTAAATTAGTCTATTTAGCAATTTGGGATTTCCGTTTACCTTACAAGAGTTACCTTTAATCGTAAATCGTCAAATCGTAAATTATAGGATTTGTGCGGCGTGGTCTTTGGTTTTTACTTCCTTCGGCGTGATAATCCGCTCTATCACCCCTTCTTCGTTTATAATGAAGGTGGTGCGGAAAGTACCCATATACTTACGTCCGTACATACTCTTTTCTCCCCATACTCCGAACTGTTCTACGAGTTTCTTGTCCGTATCTGCAATCAGTGGAAAAGGTAGATTATTTTTCTCTATAAATTTCTGGTGCGACTTTTCATTATCCACGCTTACGCCAATTACCTCGTAACCGGCTTTGCGTAGCTCAGAATAGTTATCACGCAGGTTGCAGGCCTGTGCCGTACATCCCGAAGTCATATCTTTAGGATAGAAATAAAGAACTGTCTTTTTTCCTTTATAGTCGCTGAGGCGGATTTCTTCGCCTTTTTCATTGATGCCCAGTACTTCGGGCGCTTTATCTCCGACTTGCATAATCTATAATTAAATTAAAAATGAAGAATGAAGAATTTCCTTTTGGTATGCTTTCACCGTGCAGCTGAATTCTTCATTTCTAGTTCTTCATTTAGTTTATACTTCCAAATCTTTATCAAACACCTCATGCCACGGCAATCCTTGTTTGTTTAGTTGTTCCATGAACGGGTCCGGATTAAACTCTTCCACGTTCCATACCCCCGGCTTCTTCCATAGTCCTTTGAGGAACATCATGGCACCTATCATGGCAGGAACACCTGTTGTATAGCTAACTCCTTGCATGCCGGTTTCCTTATAGGCTTCCTGATGGCTGCAATTATTGTAAACATAGTAAGTGCGTTCTTTACCATCTTTCAGACCACGGATACGGCAACCGATGGAGGTTTCTCCTTCGTAATTTTCGCCCAGGTCTTGCGGGTTGGGCAATACGGCTTTCAGGAATTGCAACGGAACAATCTTCACTCCGTTATAATCCACTTCGTCGATGCGCGCCATACCAATATTTTGGATTACTCGCAGATGAGTCAGATATTCCTGACCGAAAGTCATCCAGAAACGTGCACGTTTAATGGTTGGGAAGTTTTTCACCAAAGATTCCAGTTCTTCGTGATATAAAAGATAAGAGTCACGTGGCCCGATATTCGGGTATGTCAGATCTTTATGGATTTCCAGAGGTTGAGTAGTTACCCATTCTCCATTTTCGTAATAACGTCCGTTCTGTGTGATCTCACGGATGTTGATTTCCGGATTGAAATTCGTGGCAAATGCCTTGTGATGATTGCCCGCATTACAGTCTACAATATCCAGATACTGCATTTCATCAAAATAATGCTTGGCGGCGTAGGCAGTATAAATACCACTTACACCCGGGTCGAAACCGCAACCCAGGATAGCGGTCAGTCCGGCATCCTCAAAATGTTTCTTGTATGCCCATTGCCAACTGTATTCAAAGTGAGCCACATCTTTCGGTTCATAGTTGGCAGTGTCCAGGTAATTAACTCCACTTTTGAGGCAAGCTTCCATAATGGTAAGATCCTGATAAGGGAGTGCTACGTTTATGACAATTTCGGGTTTGAAGCTATTAAAGAGAGCTACCAGTTCATCCACATTGTCGGCATCCACCTGTGCGGTCCGGATGTTAGGGTTACCGATTGCTTTTACGATAGCGTCGCATTTGGACTTTGTGCGGCTGGCAATCATAATCTCAGTGAATACATCCGGATTTTGAGCCACCTTGTGCGCAACGACGGTACCTACACCGCCTGCACCGATAATAAGAACTTTACCCATTTCTTTTAATAACAAATTACGAGTTACAAATTATAAACTAAAGGACGGAATCTTTCCGTCTCCATTTCATGATAAAAAGTACGTTTCCCTCATCAGGGAACCTCTTTTTTTATGGTGAGCAAATATAGGATTTAATTCGCAGATAAACATTAAAATCCCACTAAATACTTTTCAAAAAAAGCTTCTATTTCTAAACAAACTGCTTGTATTTGGGTTATTTTGTATATATTTGCCCCGCAAAATTAACTTAAACAACGAATAACAATGAAGAAAGTTTTAGTTTCTCTCTGTATGGCAGGGGCTTTGGTAGCTCTGTCATCTTGTCGCTCGTCCAAGGATGCTGCGACCTTATCTTCCATCAATGGTGAATGGAATATTATTGAAATAAATGGTGCTGCTGTAGTGCCTGCTCCTAATCAGGAATTCCCTTTTATCGGTTTTGATACAAATACCGGAAAAGTATTCGGTAACAGTGGTTGCAATCGTATGATGGGTTCGTTTGATGTGAATGCTAAACCCGGTACAATTGATCTCGGTGCCATGGCAAGCACACGCATGGCTTGTCCGGATATGAGCCTGGAACAAAACGTTTTGTCTGCTTTAGGACAAGTGAAGAAATATAAAAAACTGGGCAAAGAGAACATAGCCTTGTGCGGTTCGTCCAATCGTCCTATTATTGTATTACAAAAGAAAGCCCCTACAGTGAAATTATCAGATTTGAGTGGTAAGTGGATGATTTCTGAAGCCGGTGGCCAGGCCATTCCCGAAGGTATGGAGAAGCAACCGTTCATTGAATTTAATCTTTCAGAGAAGAGAATACATGGTAATGCCGGTTGTAATCTTATTAACGGTGGATTTGTTGCAGATAATGAGAATTCCTCTGCTATCTCTTTCCCGCAGCTTATCAGTACGATGATGGCTTGTCCGGATATGGAAGTAGAAGGCCGTGTGATGAAAGCGCTGAATGAAGTAAAGTCTTTCGGTAAACTGGCCGGCGGTGGTATCGGGCTTTATGATGCAGACAATACGCTGGTGATGGTGTTGGTGAAGAAGTAATCCGTAAAAACTGGATATAGCAAAACGGGATGTCAATATCTAATTGACATCCCGTTTTTTAATTTTAATGAGAAACAACTTTTAAACCGATGATCGAACCGATCAACGTTACAATGAAAAGTAATCTCCATACGGTAGCAGGCTCTTTGAATATCAGTATGCCTGCTAATACAGTTCCCACTGCACCTATTCCTGTCCATACGGCATAAGCCGTACCAATAGGCAGGGCTTGGGTTGCTTTTATCAGTAAAAACATACTGATACTCATCGATATTAAGAAACCGGTGAACCACCAGTACATTTCACTGCCTGTTGTTTCTTTTACCTTGCCCATGCATGATGTAAATGCTACTTCGAACAACCCGGCTACAATCAAATATATCCAACTCATAACTTTTATTTTTTGTGTGCAAAGTTCATGAATTGTTTTGACTTGTTATTTAACAAATGATAAAAAGTGATTTACCTGAATTTGGCCCGGATACGGCTTAAGCTGACTTGGGTGATGCCGAGATAAGAAGCTATATAGCCTAATTGTACTCTTTGCAACAGATCAGGAGTGTGATTCATCAGGTCCCTATAACGTTCCAGAGATGTTTTGAATTGTCTGCCGATAAATCTTTCCTCTGTTTTTAGCAGTTCCTGTTCTGCAAATTCTCTTCCCCAATTAGCAATGTGTATGTCTTTGCCGAATAGTTCATGCAAGGATTGTTTCTTCATTTCATATAGTTCACATTCTTCCAGAAGCTCTATATTTTCATAGCCTCTTTGGTTGGATACATAGCTTTTCATTGAAACTACTGTGTCGCCTTCACGTCCGAACCAGAATGTAATCTCGTTGTCAGCTAACTCTGTATAAGCGCGGACAATACCTTTCTTGATGAAATATACCTTGGTTTCCACTTTATCTGCTTTAAATAAAATGTGTCCTTTGGGATAAGTAACCTCAGAAATAATCTCTTTTAGCGTATTCTTTGACGCTTCCGGGAGTTTGCCTATATGATCAATAATCTGATTTATATCCATATGAGTACTGTTTTATATCTTTTTTTCATGGTGTCCGATTCATACCTGAAACATATCAAGTCCGTACCTTCTCCGTATAAAGGTACCTCTGAGTGGAGAATGTACGGAGCAGGTACGGACTTGATACGGTTCGGGTATGGAGTTGATAGGGTGAAGAAGTGGTTAAACCTATAATGGCCCTATGGGGTTATCTTCTTCTTTTTAATCCTGCCCGTATTCTGCTCAATGACTGTGGAGTAATGTATAGATACGATGCCAGGTGTTTCAATGGAACATATTGCAATAATTCCGGGTTCTCTTCCATCAAGGTTAGATAACGCTCTGTGGCACTTGGAGTCCTATATGACAATGTGTAGCTGTCAATGAATAGAATTTCCTGTTCAAAGATTTTCCGACCGAAGTTGGATAACTCTATGGAACTATTGAAGAGCTCTTCTAAATCCGGTTTGGCAATACAGTAAGCAGTACTTTTATTCACAGATTCGATGTTTACCTGTGAAATTTCATTATTGACATATCCCCAGGATGAAAAGCCTATTTCACCTGTTCCGGCAAACCAGAGAGAACTTTCTGTTCCGTCTATCATATAATAAGCACGCCAAATACCTTTCTTAAGAATGTAGAAGTTGGTATTCCGTTCTCCCTCTTTCACTATTAACTCTCCTTTGCCGAAATGATATTCTGTCATGTGTGACAAAAGTTCATGCAGGCTTTTTTCCGGAAGTCTGTATCTTTGGCAAAATTTCTTTATCATCGTTTCCATGTGGCAAAGATACTATATTTTTTTGCGCTCCCTTTTCGCTTTTATATAAATGATAAGAATGAAAAGGGTGGTTAGTAACTCTGCTAAGGGAGTTGCCAGCCAAATACTCGGATTACCAAAGAGCAGGGGAAGTCCAAAGAAGCAGGCCGTTAGTAGGACGAACCCACGTAATAAGGTAATGATAGTAGCATAGCGTGCCCGTTCCACACTTTGGAAGTATCCGATAGATACGATATTGATGGCAAAGAAAATGAAGCCGGTAGCATACAAAGGAAGCCCCTTACTGGCTATCTCATAGGCCGGATAACTGCGGTCGATGAACATGGAAACAATCTCTGAGCTGAACAGGGCGGTTATGAAGGCAAAAATAGTACCGCAACCGACAGCTGTTTTCAGCGCCAGCAAGTAGGCACGGCGGACGCGAGCTGTTTCATGTAGTCCGTGGTTATAGCTGATAATGGGCTGGGCAGATTGTGCAATGGCATTGTACACCATAAATATAATAGGAAAGAAGTAACATGCGATGCTGAACGCTGCTACACCTTCTTCCTGCAAATAATGGATAAATACGATGTTGCCGACGAACATCATACAGGCAATAGCTACTTCGCACAGGAATGCAGAAGACCCCAGACGGCACATGTATCCTATGTTACGGCGGGTCAGCTGCATACTTTTACGAGTGAGTTTTACAGGGTAAAAGCGTAAGGCACATTTGCGACGGGAAAGGTAGATGACTATTATCAATGCACCCACTGTAGTACCGATAGCGCTGGCTATGGCTGCACCGAACATACCCCATCCGAAAGGGAAGATAAAGAGGTAATCGAGAATGATATTCAGAATGGCAGCCACCACATTGCACATCATAGCAAAGTTGGGTGAACCGTCCAGACGCAGGAAAAACATTCCCGAATTAAGCAGGGCGGTAAATACCGAGAATGGAACAAACCACAGCATATACTCTATAGCCAGTGGAGCCAGGCGTTCGGAACCACCTAAAAGATGCACTACCTGTGGAGCAAATGAACAAAATAATGTAGAGGTGCCTATCAGTAATAGTGAAGATACAGCTATAGACTGTGTGATATTGATGCGGGCAGCTTTTACTTTTCCGTGTGATAAATGAATAGATGCCACAACAGATGCCCCTACACCAAACATTAATCCAACACCAGTGGAGAATAACCAGAGTGGAGCTACTATGTTTACTGCCGCCAGGGCATCACCGCCGATACCTTTTCCAACGAATATTCCGTCCGTAATGACAAATAATGCAGAAAATATCATTCCCAGTACGGTAGGGAGTAATAGTTTGCGGAACAGTGCCGCGATGTCTGTGTTTTTAAAATCAATGCTATCTCTTTCCATATTATATTAGTTACAAGCTACAGGCTGCGAGTTACGAGTGGCTGCGCTATGATGCCGAAAGGCACTTGTCGCTTGTAGCCTGTCACTTGTAGCTCTTAGCTTTTTCGCCGACAAAAGTAGTGCTTTTGCATGAAGGAGCGATTAACAAATGGTAATTTTCGACAGAAAAAAGCAGTTGTATTCTGCCAAACTGACAGCCTTTCTGCCAACCTATAAAATTACAACCTCTCTGAACATTTTGGCACGACGTTTGTCTTTTTATTGGCGTCTGCTGCAGAGGCAGGCGACTGAAACTTGAATAATAACAAATAAAATATTAAAGATCATGGGAAAAATTATTGGTATTGACTTAGGAACTACAAACTCTTGCGTTTCTGTATTCGAAGGAAACGAGCCTGTAGTAATTGCAAACAGTGAAGGAAAGCGTACTACTCCGTCTATCGTAGCATTCGTTGACGGTGGTGAGCGTAAAGTGGGTGACCCTGCAAAACGTCAGGCTATCACGAACCCGACAAGAACCGTATCCTCAATCAAACGTTTCATGGGTGAGACTTGGGATCAGGTTCAGAAAGAAATTGCCCGTATGCCTTATAAGGTTGTTAAGGGTGACAACAACATGCCGCGTGTAGATATTGACGGACGTCTTTATACTCCGCAGGAAATTTCAGCTATGATTCTTCAGAAAATGAAGAAAACTGCTGAGGACTATTTGGGGCAAGAAGTTACAGAAGCTGTAATTACCGTTCCGGCTTACTTCTCCGATTCTCAGCGTCAGGCAACAAAAGAAGCCGGCCAGATTGCCGGTCTGGAAGTGAAACGTATCGTGAACGAACCGACAGCTGCTGCTTTGGCTTACGGTATCGATAAAGCGAACAAAGATATGAAGGTTGCCGTATTCGACCTTGGTGGTGGTACATTCGATATCTCTATCCTTGAATTCGGTGGCGGTGTATTCGAAGTATTGTCAACAAACGGTGATACTCACTTGGGTGGTGACGACTTTGACCAGGTAATTATCACTTGGTTGGTAGATGAATTCAAGAATGACGAAGGTGCCGACCTGACTCAGGATCCGATGGCTATGCAACGTCTGAAAGAAGCTGCTGAAAAGGCTAAGATTGAATTGTCTTCTTCTACAAGTACTGAAATTAACTTGCCGTACATTATGCCGGTAGGTGGTGTACCTAAGCACTTGGTTAAGACTTTAACTCGTGCTAAGTTCGAAGCTTTGGCTCACACTTTGATTCAGGCTTGTCTGGAACCGTGTAAGAAGGCTATGTCTGATGCTGGTTTGAGCAACTCTGATATCGACGAAGTAATTCTTGTGGGTGGTTCTTCACGTATACCGGCTGTACAGAAGTTGGTTGAAGATTTCTTCGGTAAAGCTCCTTCTAAAGGTGTAAATCCGGATGAAGTAGTGGCCGTAGGTGCTGCCGTACAGGGTGCTGTGCTGACGGACGAAATCAAGGGTGTGGTATTGCTGGATGTTACTCCGCTGTCTATGGGTATCGAAACTCTGGGTGGTGTAATGACCAAGTTGATCGATGCTAACACTACTATTCCGTGCAAGAAGAGCGAAACATTCTCTACTGCTGCTGATAACCAGAGCGAAGTAACGATCCATGTATTGCAAGGAGAGCGTCCGATGGCTGCTCAGAATAAGTCAATCGGTCAGTTTAACCTGTCAGGTATTGCTCCGGCTCGTCGTGGTGTTCCTCAGATTGAGGTAACGTTCGATATCGATGCTAACGGTATCTTGAAGGTATCTGCTAAGGATAAGGCTACAGGGAAGGAGCAAGCTATTCGTATCGAAGCTTCCAGCGGTTTGAGCAAAGAAGAAATTGAAAAGATGAAGGCTGAAGCTGAAGCTAATGCAGAAGCTGATAAGAAAGAACGTGAAAAGATTGATAAGCTGAATCAGGCTGACTCAATGATCTTCACTACTGAAAATCAGTTGAAAGAATTGGGTGACAAGCTGCCGGTTGACAAGAAAGCTCCGATTGAAGCTGCTTTGCAGAAACTGAAAGATGCTCATAAGGCACAGGATCTGGCTGCTGTTGATACTGCTATGGCAGAACTGAATACTGCATTCCAGGCTGCAAGTGCTGAAATGTATGCACAGAGCGGTGCTCAAGGTGGTGCTCAGGCTGGTCCTGATATGAATGCCGGACAAGCTGGTGGTGCTCAGGATACTGCTAAGCATGGCGACAACGTGCAAGATGCAGACTTCGAGGAAGTCAAGTAAGTTTGGTAGATAAACGAATAATATATTGTAAGAAAAGAGTTGTAAGTTAACTACTTACAACTCTTTTTTTGTCTATATTCGATTGAAAAGTTGTAATTTGTTTATTGAAATTTGGTACTTATTATATTTTTAAAGTATGCGAGATATTTTAGGTCTACAATTTCGGCTAACTTTAAAAACTAAGTATCTTTGCAAAGTACGTTTGGAAAGGTTACTTTTTAAGTATCTTCTTTTTCATATTTGTAGCGAATCCTTTTGACTTAAAGAATATTCATAACCTTAAAAAGAAAAAAACATGAAGAAATTACTCAATGACTCTGGGAAGTTGAAGGCATTATTGTTTGCTTCCTTCCTATGTTTTATGCTACCTTGTCTGTCAGCGTATGCAGTAGAAGAAAACTACACCGGAATAACGCAACAAGAAACTTTAATTGTTGACGTGGTGAAAATCAATCCGACTACGGTTGATATCTTGTTTTCCAACCACCAGCGTATGACGCTCGACTTTTATGGAGAAAATATTTTCAGAGTGTTCCAGGATAATTCGGGTGGGATGCTTCGTGTCCCGGAAGCAAAGCCTGAAGCTAAAATTCTTGTGGACCAACCACGTAGGGGTGTATCTCAATTGAATATTAAAAATAATGGTGACTTTTTCTCGATTACCAGCGGAAAAATAAAAGTAGAGTTTGATAAGAGTACCGCATTGATGAAAGTCATAAACCTCAAAACTGGTGTTACTGTACTGGAAGAGGCTGAGCCTGTTCTTTTTGATAAAGAAAGAGTTATCTTGAAACTGAAAGAAAACCTTCAGGAGTATTTCTATGGAGGTGGTGTACAAAACGGCCGTTTCTCACACAAAGGCAAGACCATCTCTATTGAAAACCAAAATAGCTGGACAGATGGAGGAGTAGCATCTCCCAATCCGTATTATTGGTCAACAAATGGCTACGGTTTGATGTGGTATACCTTTAAAAGAGGGGTTTACGATTTTGGTAGAGAAGAAAAGGGTATTGTGAAATTATTCCACCAAACAAACTATCTCGATATCTTCATTATGGTTAATGATGGTACCGTATCCTTGCTGAACGATTATTACCAGTTGACAGGTAACCCCGTACTGATGCCGAAATTCGGTTTCTATCAAGGACACCTGAATGCCTATAATCGTGACTATTGGAAAGAGGACGAAAATGGTATTCTGTTTGAGGATGGGAAGCGTTACAAAGAAAGTCAAAAAGATAATAGTGGTATTAAAGAATCGTTGAATGGAGAGAAAGATAATTATCAGTTTTCGGCGCGTGCTGTAATAGACCGCTACAAGAATCATGATATGCCGCTGGGGTGGCTGTTGCCTAATGATGGTTATGGAGCCGGTTATGGTCAGACGGAAACGCTGGACGGTAACATTCAAAACTTGAAGAACCTGACAGACTATGCTCGTAAGAATGGTGTGGAAATTGGTTTATGGACACAGTCCGATCTTCATCCAAAAGAAGGTATCAGTGCTTTGTTGCAGCGTGACATTGTAAAGGAAGTGAGGGATGCAGGCGTGCGTGTACTGAAAACCGATGTTGCTTGGGTAGGTGCCGGATATTCCTTTGGATTGAATGGTATCACAGACGTGGCACAGATTATGACTTACTATGGTAATGATGCCCGTCCCTTTATTATTTCCCTTGATGGCTGGGCGGGTACGCAGCGCTATGCCGGTATATGGTCGGGCGATCAGACAGGAGGAGTCTGGGAATATATTCGTTTCCACATTCCTACTTATATAGGTTCAGGGTTGTCGGGTAATCCTAATATCTGTTCTGATATGGACGGTATCTTCGGAGGAAAGAATCCGGTAGTCAATACCAGAGACTTCCAGTGGAAAACCTTCACGCCCATGCAGTTGAATATGGACGGGTGGGGAGCCAATGAAAAGTATCCTCATGCTTTGGGCGAACCGGTCACTTCTATCAATCGATGGTATTTGAAACTGAAATCAGAGATTATGCCTTATGCTTACAGCATTGCCAAAGAATCGGTGGATGGCCTGCCTATGATACGGGCTATGTTTTTGCAATATCCCAATCCCTACACATTGGGTAAGGCTACGCAATATCAGTTCCTCTATGGACCCTATTTCCTGGTGGCACCTATTTATCAGGCTACCAAAGTAGATGAGCAAGGCAATGATATTCGTAATGGTATTTATCTCCCTGAAGGAGAATGGGTAGATTACTTCTCCGGTGAAGTATATCAGGGAGGACGTGTTATTAATAACTATGCTTCACCACTCTGGAAATTACCTGTATTTGTGAAGAATGGAGCTATTATTCCTATGACACTCCCTAATAATAATGTCAGCGAAGTAGACAAAAAACTGCGTATATATGAACTCTATCCCTGTGGACAGAGTACATTCACTGAGTATGACGATGATGGAGTGACTGAAGAATACCGCTTGGGTAAGGGTGTAAGTACATTGATTGAATCTAATGTCAACACTAAAGGTGAGGTTATAGTTACTATTCATCCGGTTCAAGGTGATTTTAATGGTTTTATAAAAGAAAAGGCTACTGAGTTCAGGATCAATGTTACTGAAAAGCCTAAGAAGATTTCGGCAACTATTGGCAAGAACAAGATTAAACTTACAGAAGCAAGCAGTATGGATGAGTATCTTCAGAAAGAAAATGTTTACTTCTACGATGCCCAGCCCAATCTGAATCGGTTTGCTACCAAGGGTAGCGAGTTTGAAAAAGAAGTTATCACGAAGAATCCACAGCTTCTCGTCAAGTTGGCTGCTTCCGATATTACGTTAGCTCCGACACTATTGAAGGTAAACGGGTTTGTATTTAAACCGGCGAATAACTATCTGGTAACCTCAGGTTCGCTGGTTGCTCCAAAGGCACAGGTAACTGATGAAAATACGGCTGCCTACACCCTGAAGCCTACTTGGAATGCAGTACAAAATGCAGACTATTACGAAATAGAGCTTAATGGTATGACCTATAGCACTATCAAAGACACAGAACTGTTATTTGATGGTCTGAATGTGGAGACTACTTATGACTTTAAGATACGTGCTGTGAATAAAGATGGATATTCCGATTGGTCAACTTTTAGTGCTACCACCCAAAAAGATCCGTTGGAGTTTGCTATACATGATATTGTGGGTGAAACTACTGCTGACAACCAGGGCCGTTCGCTTCGCCGTCTGTTCGATTTTGAAGAAGGAGAGTTATGGCATACCAAGTACAATGAAAAAGCAGTTCCCTTCGACTTGGTTATGGACTTGAAGTCTATCAATCAGGTTGAAAAGTTCCACTACTTGCCTCGTGAGAATGCAGGAAACGGAACGTTGCTGAAAGGTATCGTTTATTGTAGTATGGATAAGGAGAATTGGACTGAAGCAGGAACCTTCGACTGGAAGCGTGATAATGAAGTGAAAGTATTCACCTTCGCTGAAGCTCCTACCGCTCGTTATATCAGGATGAGTATTACCGAGGCTGTAGGTAATTATGGTTCGGGACAAGAGATTTATGTCTTCCGGGTGCCTGAAACGGAAAGTTACCTGCCCGGCGACATCAACAATGATAAGTGGGTTGATGAAAACGACTTGACCTCTTACATCAACTATACAGGGTTGAGGCGTGGCGATGCGGACTTTGAAGGATATATCAGCAATGGCGACCTGAATCGCAACGGTCTGATAGATGCCTACGATATCTCTGTTGTTGCTACGCAACTGGATGGTGGTGCTGACGCCGTGAGAGGCGAGAAGGTTGAAGGAAAGCTTGACATTAGTACACCGAAACAAACTTATGCCAAGGATGAACTCGTTGAGGTATTGGTGAAAGGTACTGGCCTACGTTTTGTAAATGCCCTTAGTTTTGCATTAGCTTACGATCCTGCCGACTATGAATTTGTAGGTATACAGCCATTAGGTATGAAAAACATGGAAAACCTGACAAATGACAGGCTTCATACCAACGGTACCAAGTCGTTGTATCCCACGTTCGTAAACATCGGGGAACACGAGTCGCTTGAAGGTGAGAGCAACCTGTTTGTCATTAAGCTTAAGGCCAAACGGAAAGTTTCCTTCAAACTGACAGCAACAGATGGATACCTGGTAGATAAGTTGCTGAACGTGCATACGTTTTAAGAAGAAACGAATGATAGGATAGAAGAAGGTGTATCAGGGAGTGCTTGGTACACCTTTTCTCAAATAACCAAACTCCACGTTGATTGAGTCCACGTTGCCGATGTGATTTCTCTAACTCTATTTCCGTAAAAGTTTCATTTTTCTTCCAAAATCTGTAGGGTTTTTCTTTTCCGGGCGATCTTATAAGTAGAAAACAAGAATTGTTCACCTTTAAAATCATACGAAGATGAAAAAGTTAGTTGGAATTACAGTTGGGTGGTTGATGGCATTTTTGCTATTGGGTATTTTACCTTTGTGGGCACAGGAAGAGGCCGGAAACTATTTCACTATCACGGGAGTGGTGAAAAATAAGGATAATAAGAGAAAACTGGAGAATGTGAATGTATCTGTTCCCGGTACGAACATCGGAACCGTTACGAATGCGGATGGTGTGTTTTCTTTGAAAATTGGGGATACAGAAACTATTCAGGGGTTGGAAGTTTCACATATCGGATACTTGAATTCCCAGGTTTCCTTAAAAAATAAGAAAGATATATCTGACCTTACCATTTGGATGATTCCGGCTCCTAATCTGCTGAGTGAGGTTGTAATCTTTGGTAATAATGCCCGGGCACTTGTGGAAGAAGCCATAAAGAAGATTCCGGTGAACTATTCGCCCGATAAGAGTTTACTGACCGCATTTTATCGGGAGACAGTGCAGAAAAGACGCCGTTACATTAGTGTATCGGAAGCTGTGATAGATGTTGCTAAAACAGCATATAGTGACCGTGAACCCTCCAATGACAAAGTACAGATACAGAAGGGACGTCGTTTGCTAAGTCAAAAAACAAGTGATACGCTGGCTGTCAAAGTAGTGGGCGGACCTACTCTTTCCATTTATCTGGATGTTGTGAAGAACGGGGATGCACTGCTGAGTCCGGAAAATCTGAATTACTATGATTTCCAAATTGAGGAACCTGTGAATCTGGATAACCGTATGCAATATGTAGTTAGTTTTCGTCCCAGAGTCAGTTTGATGTACGCCTTGTTCTACGGGAAACTCTATATTGATTTTGAGAAGCTGGCATTCACCCGTGCAGAGTTCTCACTGGATATGCAGAACAGAGTGAAGGCGGTAGAAGCTATTCTCCATAAGAAACCCCTTGGGTTACGATTCAGACCGCAGGAAGTCTCCTATTTGGTGACATATAAAGAGCGGAATGGGAAAACTTATCTGAATTATATACGAAATGAAATCCGCTTTAAGTGCGACTGGAAAAAGCGTTTATTCTCTTCCGGCTATACAGTATTCTCTGAAATGGTGGTGACAGATAGAAAGAATGATTTCGCAACTATTCCCAACAAGAAGGCTTTTAAAGAAAAACAGGTATTCTATGATATGGTAGATGTATATTGGAATGAGGACTTCTGGAAAGCATATAATATTATTGAACCCACAGAGTCTCTGGAACATGCAGTGAGCAAATTGAAAAAACAATCCCGTTAGATTTCAGATAGTTTTTCTTATATTTGGAGATCAACAATAATTCCCGGATATGCTGAATGAACTCTTCATACTGACAAAAATAAAAGAGGGCGATATAAAGGCGTTCGAGGAGGTCTTCCGCCGTTACTATTCCTCTCTTTGCTGGTATGCCGCAGGCATTACGGGGGAGATGGAAGCTGCCGAGGAAATAGTGGAGGAACTGTTCTACGTGTTTTGGAAGGACCGAGAGCATTTACAAATTTTCCAGTCTGTAAAGAGCTATCTGTATACAGCTGTTCGCAATGAAGCTCTACAATATTGCCAGCACAAGGAAGTTAAAGAGCGGTATCGCGAGTATGTATTGGCAGGAAATGTCCTAGAACAGAGTTCTGATCCTCACAGGCTATTGGAATATGAAGAGTTGCAGAGATTGATTCGCCATACTCTTGATAAATTGCCGGTACGCAGGCTGCAGATATTCCAAATGCATCGTATGGAAGGAAAGAAATATGCGGAGATTGCTTCTTCATTATCTCTGTCCATTAAGACAGTAGAGGCCGAAATGACGAAAGCGCTCCGTACCCTACGAAACGAAATAGATAATTATATTCTTACGAAATGACTGAAGTGAATAAAAATAGGACAAAGACGGATGAGGCATGGGAACGGTTGTATGCCCGTTTGAATAAAGACCGCCTGCTCGTAGAGGCAGGGCAGGGACGGGCGGTGCGTCGCAAACTACTTCTGAAATGGGGGACACTGGCGGCTGCCGTAATTGCCGGTTTTGTTTATCTGGCATCTGCTTTATGGTTCGTGCCGGGAGGTGAGGTGGAAAATCTTAATCTGGTGACGCAGGAAAACCGTGAAGCATCCATGTTGGTTACTACGCTCGAAGATGGCTCTGTGGTATATCTGGCTCAAGAGAGTACTTTGCAGTATCCCGAACATTTTGCTACGGATAAGCGGGAAGTGAATTTGCAGGGAGAAGCATTCTTTGATGTAGCGAAGAATCACGAACAAACCTTTCTGATTGAGACAGGGAAGGTACGGATAGAGGTGCTGGGTACGGCTTTCAATGTACGCAGTCATGAGGATGATTTTTTCCGGCTATCCGTGCAGCGGGGCAGGGTGAAGGTCTCGTTGAAGCAAGGGGGACAGAGTGTGCTGGTAAGTGCCGGAGAAACCGTAACCTTACAGGCTCGACAATTGCAATTGAGTGAAACAGAAGATTCCGATGAGTTCAGACAGTATACAAAGAATATACGCTTCAAAGATGAATGTCTGGAAGATATTTTGCGGGTGGTGAATGCTGAAGCTCCTACTTTGCAGATACAGGTAGCATCGTCGGTCTTGAATAAACGGAAGCTGACTATTGAATTTGAAAACAACTCCCCCGAAACAGTGGCAGAACTCATTTGCTGGGCGTTGAGTCTGAAATATTCACGCGAAGGTGATAAACTGATTTTATCCGAATGATAACTTAATAATATAAATCATGAAACTTCATCGTTTCTTCATTCTCCTTTTAGGGCTACTCTTCATAACCTGTGGTATGAGAGCAGATGGGGGAGATGTGTTGGAACGTATGATCCGACTGCCCGGAATGAAAGGAACCGTATACTCCTTGTTAGGTAAAGTTTCGGAACAATCCGGTTACCTTTTCGTTTACGACAGCAAGGTAGTGAATAATGATATTGAGGTAAAGACAAAAAGGAAAAGCTGCACGGTCCGGCAGGCTATTTATGAAATCATAGGTGATAAGTCATTAGAACTTAAGGTGATAGGACATCACATCTTAATTCTGCCTCCTATGGAGAGGATTGTGGGGAAAAAAACTGCTTCGGAAGAACTACTTCCACTACCGGCTTATTTCACCATAACCGGAACTTTACGTGATAAAGAAACGGGAGACCCCGTTGTAAATGCATCGGTCATTCTTCAAGGCACTTCAATAGGTAATATTACAAATAAGAATGGGGAGTTCAGGCTACATCTGCCTGACTCCCTGAAAAGTGGCAATCTTTCTTTTTCCCATTTAGGGTATGTTGCACAAAATATTGAAGCAGCCACGCTGATTGGACGGGATAATGTACTGAGCTTGGAACCCAAAATAGTTCCTTTACAAGAAGTGCTGATCCGGTTGGTGGAACCCAGGAAGTTATTGCGGGAAATGGTGGAGCGACGCAAAGAAAACTATTCGTCAGCTCCCGTTTATCTGACTACCTTCTATCGGGAAGGCGTCCAGCTGAAGAACAAATTCCAAAGTCTGACAGAAGCTGTATTCAAAGTTTATAAATCTCCTCTGCAAGAGATTAATACATCCGATCAGGTAAAACTATTAAAGATGAGCCGGATTGATAATCGGGAGAGAACAGATAGCTTGGTAGCTAAGATTAGAGCCGGCATACAAGCTTGCCTGCAACTGGATTTTATTAAGGATCTGCCGGATTTCCTGTCGGTGGATGCAGAAGATAACCCATATGTATATACTTCGGGTGACATTACATTTATTGACGACCGATGCGTCAATGTGGTTTATTTTGAGCAGAAGCGGGAAATCAAGGCACCTCTTTATTGTGGAGCATTGTATATTGATTCGGAGAATGGAGCTTTGGTACAGGCTCGCATAGAGATGCAACCCAAGTACATCAAAGATGCTACGCGGATTTTTGTTGTCCGGCAGGCGCAGAAGGTGAACCTGACTACACAAAAGGTGGTATATACCATTTCGTATAAACCGTGGAATGGTACTTACTACATCCATCACATTCGTGGTGACTTATATTTCAAGATGAAGAGAAAACGTGTTTTCTTCAGTAATCCGACTTTGCATACTTGGTTTGAAATGGTGACTTGCTTGGTGGATAAAGAGAATGTGACCCGCTTTCCTCGTGCTGAGAGACTGCCTACACGTACTGTACTTGCAGATGAAGAATTCAGGTATGACGAACATTTCTGGGAAGATTTCAATATCATTCCACTGGAAGAAGAACTCAGTAAAATTATAGAGAAGGTTGCGTTAAAGATAGAAAAAACAGGTGCTGAGGAGGAATAGAATAAGCCGGATAATTGTAATTTTGCAGCCGGAATCAATAAGTATTAGTAGAAAGATGGAATTACCTAAAGACCCGATGATGCTTTTCAGCTTCATCAATATGAAATTGCGTGACTGTTATTCTTCATTGGATGAACTTTGCGATGATATGAATGTAAATAAGGAGATGATTGTAGGAAAATTGCAGTCTGCCGGATTTGAATATAATGCCGAGCATAATAAGTTCTGGTAAATTTATAGCCATTATTTCTTTTTCCGGTGTTCCTTTTTCAGATAGAAATTGAAGCCGGCATATATTTGCAACGTGCCGAATCCGTTGTTTAAGGAGAAGTTATCCCGATAATAGTCGTATGTCCTGCCTAGGAAAGAAGCACCTGCAAAGTACTTACTATTATTGTATACCACACCTGCCCGCAATATGAAATCAATATTGAAGTTCTTGTACCAGTCGTTACCTTCTTCCGCATCCTTTTCTATACGTGACGTTTTGTAGGCGATTGCCGGGCAGAGCGACAGGCAAGCCAGGCAGTTGCGCGCAAATACCCAGTTGTAGGCGTATCCAAAGTTGATACTGATATTGGTGTATTTGATGTGCCTGACTTTCATTCCGGGATTCATTGTTTCCTGAATAAGCTCAGGTAATTTAGTATAATCGAATTTTAGATTGTGGGTGGACACGGAAAGGCCGGCTATCAGTGAACCCGCATTTCGTCGTTGGTTGGTAGATTGACTGAAGGCTGCCGGATATGAGAAGTGTCGGTTGTTGAAGATATAATATAAGTTGAATCCCTTCATATTTACTTTCAGTCCATTGAAGTCTTCTGAATAGTTGGAAGGAATGCGGTCGGAAAAGCCCGTAACTTGGTGTATCTTGTAATCGTTACCCGTACGCCGATAGAAAAGATCCACTCCAAATTTCGAACTGTAGAGACTTAGGTCGAATTCTGTTCCCCTGTTTTTCCCACTTTTTTTTCCAAGGAGGCCATCTGTATCGACAGACCATCCTAAAAATATCCAGCGCCAACCGAAGTAAGCTCCTATTTTGTTGCGAGGGTTGGGGGTGAACCGGAGTCGTTGAGGTTCGGGAACAGCGGTACCTACGGAGTAATACTCGTAATTTGTGAAATGGTCGAGCATTAAGGCATAGTTGTAGCGATTAGGGCTTATATAAGTTGTATCGAAATCATTGAAATTAAGGAACTTTTTCATTGCTTTAATAAAAGTCCCCTGATGCTTCCCGGTGGTAAGACTATCGTGTACAGTGAAATAAGCCTCTTCGTTTTGGGCAAACAAAAAGAACGGTAATAATATCCACAGACAGAAGATGAGCCTCTTCAACATCAATCCTGCTTTTTAAAATTAATAATCCAATTTTCTATGCTATAAACAAAGCAAAAGAAGGAAGTACACTAGTTCTATTTGCGAATTTAACAGTTTTTTGGCATATATCCAATAATTTGGCGGGATTGTTTTGTTCTTTCCCGTTATGAGGTAAATGATAATTCATTGCATATTTCATCGGTTAGTAATTATACTTACAAAAAGCGAGTAGATGTCTTCCTTTCCCGCAGTTCTTCTTCCCACTCGTTGAGTGAACCTGATTCATTCAGTGACTGAATGCCTTTCAGTCACTGACTCATTGTACCCCATTCAGAAGGTATCAGGAAGGGGGTAGGGAAGGTGACAAGACAGGAAAGAAAAAAGATGAAAATTATACACAAAAAACGTGTCTTGATTCATTTTTTTCGGGATATGAACATAATTTCCCCTCCTGATTCGCATGAATAATATAAGTTTCAGAGGTTAAGCCGCCGCATCGCCACTTTTATCTCTTTTCGCTACGACGGTTAAGGAAAATTGTAGTAGGTACTTATTCTTTCCACCATGGAGAAAGTTGCTTTCCATCACGGGGAAACTTTCTTTCCACCATGGTGGAAAGAAAGAAACTCCACGGTGGAAAGAATAAACGTTCGGATGGAAAAGGCTAACCGTTGGAAGGGAAAAAGCATAGGAATGCCTAAGAAAGGAGTTAGCTATTGCATTTAGTTCATTTCTGCACGGTTATGAACTAAAAAAACAGGGCAGTGGTGTATATTGTTTACAAAGGATATATGTTCTTAAAATAGTCGTATACTGAACCTAATTCAGTCGTATACTTAATAGGGCTTGGTTTAATGGTACTGATAATCAGAAAGTTACAAAAAATATGTTGCTGTTGATAAATTCTGACAAATCTTTCACCGAATCGACTAATAGCAAGGAAGGATTATATTAATTATTAACACAACGAATCCCCCAAAGGTTAACGAAATCGTAGAGTCTATTAAAACATGTTGTAATATGTTGTAGTTCACCCCGAAAATTTGGAGATATCCCAGAAGTCCGTATCTTTGCAATGTGTTTTTCATAGTATTAGATTTAAGGTTAACAAAAGATTGGCTGTCTGGGATAGATAGCCTTTTTTTATACTTGGAAGTGAACTACATATCGGGTACTTTTATCTTTTCCGGATTTTCTTCCCGATACCTTTTGAAATCATTCTCTATTAAGTCTCTCAAATCTTTAAGAAACTCTTCGCTACACTCTTCTTTTGCCAAGGAATAATAGTATTCCAAAGTTTGTAATGCGAACTTATCTTTTCCAATCAGGGCAAATGCAGGAATCTCATTTTTAACTGCATTACGCACTAATACTGCTTGATCTCTCATAATAAACTATTTTTTTATGCAGAATCTATTATTCGGTATCACTCTTGAGAAGCGAATATATCTTCATATCCAGAATCTGGTTATTCTTCACAGCATTGCTTCTGAGTACTCCTTCACATTTAAATCCACTCTTTTCAAGAATCCGGCAAGAAGCGATATTATAGCTAAACGGCTCTGCAAAAATACGGAGGATATCGGTGTTGTTAAACACATATTGGCAGGTTTGTTTAATTGCACACGTTCCCAGACCTTTTCCCCAGAAAGATTCTGCTATATAATACCCCATTTCCGCAGTCCGCGAATGGATGTTATCTTTGCGAAACACACCAATGCTTCCCACTACTTTATGATCAGCAGTGATAGCAAAAGCAAAAACACTATTCTTATCAGCTTTCAGCATTTCATTGATATAGAATTTAGCATCATCCTCAGTATAAGGATAAGGCAGGCCATCCCGAAGGTTGTCTTGGATATTTTTGTTATTTAAGGTTGCTGCAAGTTCGGCAGCATCTTCCATTTTCCATTCTCTGATTTTACATTCCATATCTTTCTTTTTAAATTAGCCTGAAACAGGAGAGTTGGCGGCAAAGATAAGAAACTTTATTTTTAACCACTTCTTTAATAAATGCAAAATATGAACTTGCCGATTTAACTTCATCCTTTTTTCTGTTTCTAACCTAATAAAGCTAAGAAATTGAATGGATGATAAACGAGGATAAAATCCGGCAGGTATATGCTTCCGACCCGAAAAAGGGGTTTAAAATGCTGATGGATAACTTCCAGGTACCTATATATAATTATATACGGCGTTTGGTGGTATCACATGAGGATGCAGAAGATGTTCTTCAAGAAGTCTTTATCCGGGTATACCGTAATCTGGGACAGTTTCGTGGTGAAAGCTCGCTGAGTACCTGGATATACAGGATTGCAACCAATGAGAGTTTGCGCTTGCTGAATACACGAAAGGATGAAGAAGCGATTCCTGCGGAAGAAGTACAAGAAGAACTGATTGGTAAACTGAAAGCTTCCGATTATATTGATTATGAAAATGAATTGGCAGTCAAGTTTCAGGAAGCCATACTGAGTTTACCGGAAAAGCAACGATTGATATTCAACCTACGCTATTACGACGAGCTTGATTATGAAGAGATCAGCCGGATATTGGACAGCAAGGTCGATACTCTCAAAGTGAATTACCACTATGCGAAAGAAAAAATAAAAGAATACATCTTAAATAGATAGGACGATGAATAAAGAATTTGATTTTGACGATATAGGTAAAAAGACACCTTACCGCACTCCTGATAATTTCTTTGAGGATATGCAGCAGAAGGTAATGGAACGTACTTACGGTAGGCAACGCAGGAAACGCCGTTTACAGATAATGTTCTCTACTGCTGTAGCGGCTGCTGCAATACTGGCAGGGGTATTGTTTGTTCCGTCTTATTTACAGACGAGAGATGTACCTGCAGGAACTTCGGATATGTTGGCTGTGGATAGAAGCAGCAGCGATCCGGCTGATAAATGGATTCATGAACTGTCGGATGAGGAGTTGGAAGAGCTCGTCGACTTCTCTGATAATGACATATTTTTAAATTAGGTATTAATAAAAAACAAGAAGATTATGAAGACTAAGTTTATTTATGTAATGATGGCCGCTCTTTTGATTGGTAGCCAAACAATTTCTGCTCAGAACAAGGATAATAAGGATCAGAAACAGCGCCCTACTCCCGAGCAGATGATGCAGAGACAAGCTAATCAGATGGTAAAAACATTGATGTTGGATGACGCTACGGCTGCTAAATTTACTCCTGTTTACGAGGGTTACCTGAAAGCACTGCGTGAGTGCCGGATGATGAACCGCCACGAAAGAAATAGAGGAAACAATGCAGAAGCTAAACAAACTGCGAAACCTGTACCGACGGATGCGGAAATAGAAAAACAGATTAAGGATCAGTTTGCACAAAGCCGTAAGATCCTGGATGTTCGTGAGAAGTATTATAATGAATTCCGTAAGATTCTGTCTCCTAAACAGATTATGAAGATCTATCAGACAGAAAAGAGTAATGCGAATAAATTCAGAAAAGAATTTGATAGAAGAAAAGGTCAGAAGCACGGACAAGGAAAGCGCCCGGTGCATGGAAGACCTACTCCTGCTACTAAATAATACATTTTCATTAGACTACTTGATAGACACGAATGGGGCACAGGCATACATATTTGACTTTCCGGAACATACTATTTTATGTTGTTTTATTGTGGTCAGGTATGACTGCTAATGCTCAGTCCGGCAAAGGGAACTTTGCCGGACGTGTTGTTGATAAAGATACAAAGCAACCGGTAGGATATGCAGCGGTGCGTTTGCTAACTTTACCGGATAGTGCTTTTGTTACTGGTGTAGCAACGACGGATGACGGCAAATTCAAAATGCCGGTTGTCTGGCCAAAAGATAAGAAGTTATTTTTGGAAATCTCTTTCATAGGGTATACTACTTTTTCTAAGCCTATTCCCGCTTCATTCAGAGGTTCTTCGCAGAATTTGGGTGATATTGCGTTACTTCCTGATGGCTTTTTATTGAATGAAACGGTTATAGTGGGTAAAGCGCCATTAGCGGTTACTGAACAGGACACAACGGTTTTTAATGCTTCAGCCTATCGTACTCCCGAAGGTTCCATGCTGGAAGATCTTGTGAAACAATTGCCCGGTGGGGAAATTGATGGTGATGGAAAGTTGTTGATCCATGGAAAGGAAGTTAAAAAAATATTGGTAGATGGTAAAGAGTTCTTTACGGACGATCCGAAAGCCGCTTTGAAGAATCTTCCGGTAGAAATGGTGGAGAAACTGAAAGCTTATGAACGTAAATCCGACCTGGCTCGCCTGACGGGAATTGATGACGGAGATGAAGAAATGATACTTGACCTGGCGGTGAAGAAGGACATGAAGAAGGGATGGATGGATAACTTCATGGCAGGTACAGGCAATAAAGGACGGTATGAGCTTGCCAATACTTTGAACCGTTTTCGGGATAATTCCCAACTAACTATTATCGGTAATCTGAATAATACGAACAATCAAGGTTTCTCGGAGTTGCGGCGAGAGTCGTCGGCTGCCAGTGGGAATATTTTGAATAGGGTAGGGTTGGTTACTTCACATTCCTTAGGTATGAACTTCACTCGTGACTGGGACAGGGTAAAACTTCGTTCTAATATTCAATATGCGGGTACTGATCATTCGGAGGATGGCCGTACTACAGTAGACAACTTTCTGAGACAAGATAAATCAATCAGTCATAGCACCAACGATAATCATACGAAAAACCACAATCTGACGGCAAATGCTTATCTGGAATGGAAGATAGATTCGGTAACCAACCTGGTATTTCGCCCACAGTATCGCTATGTGGCAAGTGACAGGAGGAATGGAAGTTATCAACAGAGTTGGTCGGATGAAAGCTTATTGAATGAGAGAACTGCCTCTAATCTTTATGATAATTCCCAGTATAATCTGACTTTCATGTTACAGGTCAACCGTAAGTTCAGCCGTAAAGGGCGAAACCTGGCTTTGAAGGTGGATTATGGAACGAATGCTTCTTCGGTCGATAGGGAAAATTTTTCTACTACACATTATTTCAAGAATGATACGGAGAAAGTAGTCAACCAGCGTGTGGATGATGAAGGTGACGGTTATAATTACCGCCTGCAACTGGTATATGTAGAACCGTTGCCTAACCGTTATTTTCTTCAGTTTCGTTACAGTTATCAATACCGGGTGACTAATTCGGACCGTTTCGTCTATAACTGGGATGAGGCGATGGAGGATTTTGTAGTCGATTACGATTCCTTGGCAAGTAATAGTTTTGAGAGTCAATATAGTACCCATCTTTTCAATATGGCTGTCCGTACTTCCCGGAAAAAGTATAACTACAATATTGGTGTCGATCTGGAACCTCAAAAACTGGACAGCCGTTCTTTTCTGGATGAGGTTTCCAAACATCAAATGAGCAAAACGGTTCTTAACTTCTCGCCAACATTGAACTTTCGCTATAAGTTTTCCAAACGTACCCAGTTGCAAGCCATTTATAGAGGAAAGGGAAGACAGCCCAGCCTTCGTGATCTGCAGCCGGTTGCCGATATGACGAATCCATTGAATATCCGTATTGGTAACCCATCTCTGAAGCCTTCTTATACCAATACGTTTACATTGAATTATAATTCATACAATGTCAATCATCAGCGCAACATGGTGGTATCCCTTTTTGTGGAGAATGTACTTAATAGTGTAACAAACCAGGTCACATACGACAGTGAAACAGGAGGTAGAACTACCATGCCCGTTAATTTGAATGGAAACTGGCGAGCATCAGGCTCTCTTTCATTGAGTGGGCCTTTCAACAATCGCAACTGGCTGTTCCGCACCTATTCTTATCTGCAATATAGGAATCAGAATGGGTACACCACCCAGAATAAAGAAGAACCGATGAAAAGTTCCGTTCAGCATCTTACGGCGCGTGAACGTCTGCAACTTACTTTCCGTACCCGGCAACTCGAACTGAGTGCACGGGGAGAGGTATTTTATAATAATTCATATAACAATGTGAAAGATATGCGTACGGAAACATTCGATTATCAATTAGGAGGAGATTTACAGTATTATCTTCCTTGGGGATTTGAGTGTAGTAGTGATCTCACGTATTTTCTTCGCACCGGATATGGATATGATAGCAGTGGACGGAAGAATCTGATATGGAATTGCCAACTATCGAAGGCTTTCTTGAAAAAGAAACAATTACTACTGCGTTTTAAGTTTTATGATATTCTACGTCAGGAGATTTCCATGGTGCGTACTATTTCGGCTACTGCTATACGTGATGCGGATTATAATGTTTTGGGACGTTATTTTATGGTACATGCTATCCTGCGATTGAATATGATGGGGAAAAAGTAAAAAACGCAAAGTCTTGAAACTTCAGCAGGGTTAATTTGTTGTAGATACTCAAATTAATAAAAGAAAACTCTGAGGAATGTTTCAAAGGTTCAAAAACTTTAGAAAACTGAGGAAGTGGTATGTCGTGAAGCTGAAACTGGTTGACGCACGCCTGTATTTCGTCAGCATCTTCGTAGGATTGCTGACGGGGCTGGTGGCTGTTCCCTATCATTATTGCCTCTATTATTTCTTTAACCTGAGAAGTGAATTTTTTGCTTCCCGCCCGGAGTGGTACTGGCATATTCCTCTTTTTCTTTTCTTTTGGGCGATACTGATATTCGTATCCTGGTTGGTGATGAAAATGCCACTTATCACCGGAGGAGGTATTCCTCAAACACGTGCTGCCATTAATGGACGCATTACCTATAAACACCCTTTCATAGAATTGGTTTCTAAATTCTTCGGTGGTATTCTTTCGGTTTCAGCCGGATTATCATTGGGACGTGAAGGACCTTCTGTGCAAATAGGTTCGTATATCGGATGCCTTGTAGCGCGTTGGACACATATTTTGCGAGGTGAACGAAAACAATTGCTTGCTGCTGGTGCCGGTGCCGGTCTTGCCGCTGCGTTTGCAGCACCGCTGGCTTCTTCATTGCTTGTCATCGAATCCATCGAACGTTTTGATGCTCCGAAAACGGCTATTACTACCTTGCTGGCAGGTGTAGTGGCAGGGGCGGTGGCGAGTATGGTTTTTCCTATAAGTTCCTATCATCTGATACAAGTGGCCGAACCCGGTTTCTCTTTTGGAGTCCAGGTGAAGTACTTCTTATTGCTTGCAGTAATTATTTCTGTTTGCGGGAAACTGTATTCCATGATGATGGTGTCCTTTAAGCGGGTTTATGCTACGGTGAAATCTTCGGTATATATGAAGATGTTCTATCTGCTACTGGTCGCTTACATTATTTCCTTTATGCAGGTTAACCTGACGGGTGGGGGAGAACAGTTTCTTTTGGAGCAGGCACAGTCCGGCAGTCATGCGCAGATAATGTGGGTAACGGCAATGATGCTGTTACATTTCGGCTTTTCCGTAATTTGCGTTTCCTCCGGTTTGCCGGGCGGAAGTTTTATCCCTACCCTGGTCACCGGTGGATTACTGGGGCAGATTGTCGGTTTACTGGGAGTGGAATATGGAGTTATTGAACCGGAGAATGTCAGTTATGTGATGTTGATTTCCATGTCGGCTTTTCTGGTGGCTGTGATACGTACCCCTTTGACGGCTATCGTACTGATTACCGAGATAACAGGGCACTTTGAGGTATTTTACCCGTCGGTAGTAGTAGGCGGATTAACTTATTATTTTACAGAACTCCTTCAGATAAAACCTTTTAATGTGACGCTTTATGAGGATATGATCAATACTCCTGCTTTCCAGGAACAAAAAAGATATAAACTATCCATTGAGGTGATGACAGGTTCGTATCTGGACGGTAAACTTGTGGACGAGCTTTCTTTACCTGAAAACTGTACTATTATCAATATACACCGGGATGGTAAAGACGCAAAGCTCCCCGGAATGCGGTTGATTCCGGGGGACCAGGTTGATATTGAATTGGATGCACAGGACATTGAAAAGCTCTATGAGCCACTCGTTAGTCTGGCAAACATTTATTGATGAGGCGTCTTACGCCAGACTGCCTATTTCGTCTAGATTCTTCTGAATATCCTGATCGGTCAGTTCATAGTTCACAAGATCACCGGAGAGATATTTATCGTACGAAGCCATGTCAATCAGTCCGTGACCGGAGAGGTTAAACAGGATCACCTTTTCTTCGCCTGTTTCCTTGCATTTGTTTGCTTCGCGGATGGCAGCGGCAATAGCGTGGCAAGATTCCGGTGCGGGAATGATACCTTCGGCCTGGGCAAACAGACAACCGGCTTCGAATGATTCCAGTTGTTTGATGTCTACAGCTTCCATCAGACCATCTTTCAATAGTTGTGAAACGATGACACCTGCACCGTGGTAACGCAATCCGCCTGCATGGATATTGGCAGGAGCAAAGTTGTGTCCCAGCGTATACATAGGAAGCAATGGGGTATATCCGGCTTCATCACCGAAATCATATTGGAATTTACCGCGTGTCAACTTCGGGCAAGAAGCCGGTTCGGCAGCGATGAAACGTGTTTGTTTGCCTTCCAGAATCTTATGGCGCATGAATGGGAATGCAATACCGCCAAAGTTGGAACCACCACCGAAGCAAGCGATTACCATATCAGGATATTCTCCCGCCATTTCCATTTGCTTTTCGGCTTCTAGGCCGATTACAGTCTGGTGCAGAGCTACATGACTCAAGACAGACCCTAATGTATATTTACAATTCGGTGTGGTTTGTGCCAGTTCAATGGCTTCCGAAATAGCTGTTCCTAAGGAACCCTGATAGTTGGGGTGAGCTGTCAGAATGTCTTTTCCGGCGCGGGTAGACATAGACGGAGACGGTGTAACCTGTGCGCCGAAAGTCTGCATAATGCTGCGGCGGTAAGGTTTTTGCTCGTAGCTGATTTTCACCTGGTAAACGGCAGCTTCCAGGCCAAATAAGCGGGCTGCATAGGCCAGTGAGGCACCCCATTGTCCGGCACCGGTTTCTGTGGTAACGTTAGTTACTCCTTCTTTTTTGCAATAGTAAGCTTGAGGAATAGCAGAGTTTAACTTGTGTGATCCCATCGGACTCACACTCTCGTTCTTGAAATAGATGTGTGCCGGAGTACCCAATGCTTTCTCCAGTCCATAGGCACGGACGAGCGGAGTACTGCGATAATATTTGTACATTTCGCGTACTTCTTCGGGAATCTCAATCCATTTATCAGTCTGGTTAAGTTCTTGTTTACACAGTTCCTGAGCGAAGATAGGATATAGATCTTCGGCTTTCAGTGGTTGTTTGGTACCGGGATGAAGCGGAGGCATTGGTTTGTTTACCATATCTGCCTGTATATTATACCAATAGCGTGGAATTTCTTCTTCCGGAAGGAAAAATCTTTTTGTCTTGTTGCTCATAGTGGTTACTTCTATTAAAATTTACGAGGCCAAATGTAACTATTATTTTTAAAACAAATTCTTTTTTCTTTTGTTTTTTGTCTATACGCATTGTTTTGTTTATGTTTGCCTGATATTTAATTTGGTCTCCATGAAGATTTATCATAAATTCTTGTTATATCAGAATAAATGGATTCATCCGTACACTCGGATCATTCTTGGAGGGGTGACTTACGTAGCCTACCTGGCTTCTATTCTGTTAATTGTAGGTGTAGTATATGAACACGGCTTTACTATTTCCGAACACGAGGCTTCTCAACTGCAAACTCTTTATCGGTTTGTGTGGGGTGTTTTTCTGACGGAAGTGACTTTGCGTCTCTTGTTGGAATACAAAGATACAAAGCGTGCATTTAAGAAACTGACCTGGATACTGATCGCCTTACTCTATCTTACTCTGATTCCGGTTATTTTCCATCGACCGGAGGAAGAAGGAGCTATTTTGTACTTTTGGGAATTCCTGAACGGAAAACCTTATCACATTGTACTTTTGCTCATTTTTTCTTTCTTTAATCTGTCCAATGGCTTGGTTAGGTTATTAGGACGGAGAACGAATCCTTCTTTAATCCTAGCTGGTAGTTTCTTTATTATTATTATTATAGGAACAGGTCTGTTAATGCTGCCTCGCTGTACGATGAATGGAATTTCGTGGGTGGATTCCTTGTTCATTTCCACCAGTGCAGTGTGTGTCACAGGACTGACTTCGGTGGATGTGGCTTCCACCTTTACTACATCTGGTTTTGTGGTGATTATCCTACTCATACAGATTGGCGGTTTGGGGGTGATGACACTAACCAGTTTTTTTGCGATGTTCTTTATGGGTAATACATCATTTTATAACCAGTTGGTGGTTCGTGATATGGTTAGTTCCAATTCATTGAATTCATTGCTTTCTACTTTACTGTATATATTAGGCTTTACGCTGGCTATAGAAGGGATGGGGATGTTTGCTATCTGGAGTGATATTCATGGAACAATGGGAATGACTTTTGAGGAAGAAGTAGCCTTTTCAGCTTTCCATGCCATATCAGCGTTTTGTAATGCGGGTTTTTCCACATTACCAGGCAATCTGGGTAATCCACTGGTGATGACGGGGCATAATCCTTTCCTTATTTATATATCCTTGCTGATTATTCTGGGTGGTATCGGTTTCCCGATATTGGTGAATTTTAAAGATATCGTACTCCATCATTTACGTCGTATATGGAAGTTCTTGCATACATGGGAGTGGGACAGACATCGTTTTTACCATCTGTATAACCTGAATACGAGGATTGTACTTATTATGACTTTTCTGTTACTGGTGCTTGGTACAATTCTTATTGCCATTTTTGAGTGGAACCATGCCTTTGCCGGTATGTCAGTTGCTGATAAATGGACACAAGCATTTTTCAATGCAACTTGTCCGCGTACTGCCGGGTTTACCAGTGTGGATTTAACTTCGTTGGGAGTACAGAGTGTATTGATCTATATTTTCCTGATGTGGGTTGGTGGTGCAGCACAATCTACGGCCGGTGGTGTCAAGGTGAATGCTTTTGCGGTAGTCGTATTGAATCTGGTTGCCGTGTTGCGCGGTACGGAAAAGGTAGAAGTGTTCGGCCGTGAGTTGTCATACGATTCAATCCGTCGTTCCAATGCTACAGTGGTGATGTCTCTCGGTGTTTTATTTGTTTTTGTTTTTATTCTGACGATATGGGAACCTCAGGCATCTGTTATGGCACTTTTGTTTGAATGTGTGTCGGCACTGAGTACAGTAGGTTCCAGTTTAAATCTGACTCCGACCTTGGGTGATAATAGTAAGTTACTTGTTGCTTTCTTGATGTTTATCGGACGTGTGGGTTTGATTACATTGATGTTGGGTATCATTAAGCAAAAGAAACATACGAAGTATCAGTATCCAAGTGGACAGATCATTATAAATTAGTAATTAGTAGTAAAATAAATAGTATGAAGTATATTATTATCGGTTTAGGAAATTACGGACACATGCTTGCCGAGGAATTGTCGGCATTGGGGCACGAAGTGATTGGTGCGGATGTGAGTGCAAGCCGTGTAGATAGTATAAAAGAAAAAATAGCTACAGCTTTTGTATTGGATGCAACTGACGAGCAGGCGCTTGCAGTTCTTCCTTTAAATGGAGTGGATGTGGTAGTAGTGGCTATTGGTGAGAATTTTGGCGCTTCCATTCGTGTAGTGGCTTTACTGAAACAACAGAAAGTGGAGCATATCTATGCGCGGGCTATTGATAATGTCCATCGTTCCGTACTTGAGGCTTTTGATTTGGAACGGATTTTAACTCCGGAGGAAGATGCTGCTCGTGGTTTGGTACATCTGTTGGAATTTGGTGCCAATATGGAAACATTCAGGGTGGACTCAAATTATTATGTAGTGAAATTTACTGTGCCGGAAAAAATGATAGGATACTATGCCAATGAATTGAATCTGGATAAAGAATTTGGTTTGAAGTTATTAGCATTGAAGCGTGCCAAGACTTTAAAGAACTGTCTGGGCATCTCATTTACAGAACATGATGTGATGAATGAATTACCTGAAAATGATCAAGTACAAGCTGGTGACGAACTGGTTTGTTACGGACGGTACAAGGACTTCCAGAAGTTTTGGAAAGCGATGTAAGAAAGTCTTTCTGGGAACTTTATAATACCATTTTTGGAAAAGGCATAAGGGCGATTTTTTATTCGCTCTTATGCTTTTTTCTGTCATTGATTATATCTTCCATATTTTCCTGCGCCCACGAAATTAAAGAGTTTATATGTGGTAGTAGAGACATAGCTCTTTTAGTGAGTGAATATTCTACTTTTGGGGGAACCTGTGCATAGATTTGTCTTTTTACCAATCCGTCTTCTTCTAATGTACGGAGGGTGACTGTCAACATTTTCTGAGATATATCCGGTATTGTCTTTTGTAGTTCGTTGAATCGCATAACAGGAGCCTGTGTCAAAGTGAAGAGAGTCAGTATTGACCATTTATCGCTGATACGTGATAATATCATTCGAATAGGACAATCGGCATAAGAGCTATTGGGTATATTTATTCTATTCATATTAGGTTGATTTATAAAACACTCTACAAAAGTAACTAATATGCCGATTGTATGCAAATGATCTTATTGAAATGTATTGGGACTTGGAGTGTTTCTAATGTAATCCGCTCAGCCACTCTACCATCTTCGGATCACGATGTGAGAAGAAGCAACTGGTATTAGTATCCAGTGCTGCTATTTTTTTCATATCTTCTTTTTTCAGTTCAAAATCGAATACATTGAAGTTTTCAATAATTCGTTCTTTACGGATGGATTTCGGGATAACGACAATATTTCTTTGTATCAACCATCGCAATATAACTTGTGCAATGGATTTACCATATTTGCCTGCAATGGACGCTAATGTCTCATTCTGGAACATATTGTTTTTTCCTTCGGCAAATGGAGCCCATGATTCAACCTGAACACCTTTCTCTTGCATGAATGCCTCTGCTTCGATTTGTTGGTAGAAAGGGTTAGTCTCTACCTGATTGACGGCAGGTGTGATTTCATTATGAAGGATCAGATCTACCAGACGGTCGGGCATAAAGTTGCTGACGCCGATGGAACGAATTCTACCTTCCTTGTATAATTCTTCCATAGCACGCCAAGCACCGTAATAGTCATTGAATGGCTGATGAATAAGGTACAGATCCAGATAATCGAGTTGCAAACGTTTCATGGATGCTTCGAAGGCTTTCTTTGCTTTGTCATAACCGGCATCTGATATCCAGAGTTTGGTAGTGATAAACAAGTCTTCGCGGGGGATGCCACTGCGTTTGATGGCTCTTCCTACAGCTTCTTCATTACCATAAGCGGCAGCCGTATCTATGGAACGGTAACCTGCTTCAATAGCGTCATATACACATTGTTCACACAAAGCTTGATCTTCGATTTGATATACACCGAAACCGAGAATTGGCATTTCGATACCATTATTTAATTTTACTTTCTGCATAATAACTTTCTCTTTATTGATTTTATATTAAAACACTTTACTTCCTTAATATTCCCGGACATTGTAGATTATTGTATTATTTTAAGCCCTTTGTTTATTTGCCTACTCTTTTTGCTAACTCTGCCGGATAGCGGTCGCCTGACACTGGAATAGAATTAAGTGTATCATTTATCCTTGTCAACTCTTCCGGGCTTATTTCCACATTTATACTCTGTATATTCTCTTTCAGGCGTTTCAGTTTGGTGGTTCCCGGAATGGGAGCGATCCAGGGTTTTACAGCAAGTACCCAAGCCAATGCAATCTGTGCAGGCGTTACATTCTTCTCTTCCGCCAGCTTTCTCACAAAATCAACTATAACCTGATTGGCATTCAGATTCTCAGCAGTAAAGCGTGGAACGATACTGCGGAAATCGTCTTTACCGAATTGTGTGTCTTTGCTGATATTTCCCGTCAGGAAACCTTTACCCAGCGGGCTGAAGGGGACGAAACCGATACCCAGTTCTTCGAAAGTGGGCAATAATTCTTTCTCCGGTTCGCGCCACCACATGGAGTATTCGCTTTGAATGGCAGTCAGCGGATAGACCTGATGTGCCCGACGAATGGTCTGTACACCAGCTTCTGATAGTCCCCAATGTAGAATTTTGCCTTCTTGTTTTAATTCTTTCATGGTTTCTGCCACTTTTTCTATAGGAACATCCGGGTCCACACGGTGTAGATAGTACAGATCGATATGATCTGTCCGCAGACGCCTGAGGGAACCTTCGATGGAACTTCGTATTATTTCCGGTTTACCAATGACAATTTGTTTGCCGTCGACCATCTGAATACCACATTTGGTAGCAATGACTACATCTTTCCGATAAGATTCTAAGGCTTCACCTACTAATTCCTCGTTGGTGTATGGACCATATACTTCAGCAGTATCAAAAAAAGTGATTCCTTTTTCTATAGCCTGATGAATAAGGTTAATCATTTTTTTCTTATCAGCGGCAGCACCATAACCGTGACTCATACCCATACAACCCAAACCCAATGCGGAAACTTTAAGTCCGCTCTTTCCTAATTCTCTGTATTTCATTACTCTTGTCTTTTTGCAGTTTTTTTTATGTTGCAAAGGTAAGTTGTGGGATGAAGTTTGTAAATAGACAGATTACTGCATTGCACACCATTATTACGGTTTTAAAATATTGATTGAATACTTGATAATGAACTGTATACACAGGTTACAGTTTCTTATGCCAATATTACAGATTTTGCAATACAAGTGATGGAATGCTGAAAGAAAACTGTTATTTTTGTCATCAGATTAAATTATTCAGATTATGGGTACAATCGTAAAATTGAATACTATTCAGGAGTATAATATGGTAATGGGAGTGGAGACATTGCATCCGCTCGTTAGTGTGGTTGACTTTTCAACATTGAAATCTTTAAAGCATGGACGTAAGAATTTTGGTTTCTACTGTATTTTTCTGAAACAGCTCAAGTGTGGAGAATTGTCTTATGGACGTAGTACGTACGATTATCAGGAAGGTACACTGGTATTTGTGGCTCCTAGTCAAGTGGCGGGAATTGATGATGACGGAGAGACACTGAATCCTCAAGGTAAGGTATTGGCTTTTCATCCGGATTTGCTGCGAGGTACTTCGCTGGGACGTAAAATGAAAGATTACAGCTTTTTCTCTTATGAGGCTAATGAGGCTTTGCATATGTCTGAGCGTGAACGGCAGATTATCCTTAATTGTTTTGTTGAAATACAAGAAGAATTGGAGCGTGCCATAGATAAGCATAGTAAAGATATTATAGCCTCTACGATTGAGCTTCTGCTGAACCATTGCCAGCGTTTTTATGACCGTCAGTTTATTACGCGTGAAAACATAAATAAAGATATTCTAGTGCGTTTTGAAAATCTACTCAGTGATTACTTTGAATCAGACCAACCGCAAACTGTCGGTTTACCATCCGTGCAATATGTTGCAGACCGATTGCATCTTTCTCCTAATTATTTTGGGGATCTGATAAAGAAAGAAACAGGTAAATCAGCTCAGGAATCCATTCAGCTCTTTGTGATAGAGAAAGCAAAAGAACGGCTTTATGATGAGAATAAGACTGTCAGCGAAGTTGCCTATGAACTGGGCTTCAAATATCCACATCATTTAAGCCGTCTGTTTAAAAAGGTGGTGGGGATGACACCAAACGAGTACAGAGCGTAGTTATTTAATTTTGTACCCCAACAGCGAACTGGACTTCCTGCAAATATCCGGGAATAGCCCTATTAGCCTTCCGCCGAATCCCCATCTTTTGGGAAAGAATCTCTGGTAGAGGGCCTGGTCGATAAGTTGCAGGCGTGGTTCCCAGTTTTCCACCTCATGCCCGTCTTTCAGGCCGGAGCGGATTTGTGCTTCGTGCCCCCGTAGTGAGTCGGGTTTAATATACTTGGAGTTTGCCATCATAGGTCCGCACACATCAAACCATACTTCACCACCACTGAATCGGTCGGCCAATCGGGTGAGTAATTGTCGTACTTGCTTTTCATAGAAATACATCAGTACACCTTCGATAACAATGACAAACTCTCCTTCGGGATGCTTTTTGCGGAGATCATCCATCCATTGGGTTTCTAACAAAGAACCGGCTATGTAATGATCGCCCGCAGGTTCCGGTAGTAAATCACGTCGCAAGTCGATTACTTCGGGTAAATCCATTTCATAAAATATGGCTTTGTCGTGTTCTTCAATACGTTGATAGCGGGTATCCAGTCCGCAACCTACATTCACTATTATCGGATTTTTTCGTGTGGCAATGAAATGTCGGATGGTATTATCAAAGTATAATCCACGTACGACACATCCTATGGCACTCAATTTGGCACCATCAAATTTAGAGTAATCATATTCAATACTTTCTACCAGTTGTTCGGCTTGCAGATCACGCAAGATGGCATCTTTCCGGCGACTTTCTTTGGCTCTCATGTAAAGAGGTATCAGCAGTGTTTCAGCTACTACACTCTTAAATTCATATTTCTTTTTCATTTTTATTTGGAAATTATTAGAGTTAATACGATCTGGCAAAAAAGAACAATATTCAAATTCATTCAAAAAAAAAGAGAACTTATACTTTGATAAATTCTCTCTTTTTGCTGTTCCTCACCTTTTCTTCCGGGGTCCATAGGCTACTTTTATTTCTTGCCAAAGTTACGCTTCTTGAGTAAGGGAGGCAATACCTAAAAGTAGGGAAATTGTGTTTTAGTAATTTCTTTTTCGTGTATATCTCAGATACCAGATACATATAAATAAGGAAACTACTGTAGAAATGGGTGGAGCGAAGCCCATGATAAACAGTGAAGAACTGTCTATCTGACTGAACCAGTGAGATAACGGGATACGGAACAGGAGGGTTGCTATCAGACTGTGAATCATAGGGAATAGCGAATTTCCCTGTCCACTGAAATAAGAATTGATACAGAAAACGAAACTGACCACAACACAGTCTATGCTGTATCCCCGTAGATATTCTGCTGCCATTGTCACCACCGCAGGATCTTTAGTGAAGAATGCCGTGAGCGTTTCCGGCAGGAATTGCGAATACAGGCAAACCGATAGGCCAAAAATAAGAGCAAATCCTATTCCGGAAAGTAGGCACTTATTCATTCTCTGTATAAGTCCTGCACCGTAATTCTGTGCTGTCATTGTGGCTACAGCCGATGATATAGCCATAGGAGGTAACATGGCAAAAACAATAATTTTCTCGACTATACCCAGAGAAGCTGATGCAATGACTCCCATCTGATTCACAATCACAGTGATTATCAGGAATGAAACATTGATCAATGCATCCTGCAATGCTATGGGGGCACCCAAGGTCAGTACTCTTTTAGATAAAACTCTATTCAATCGGATATCCCGTCGTGTAAACTCGAAATGAAATCCGCGCCGGTATAAAAACCAGAGTGCTATCGTAAAGCTGACACCTTGTGCCGTTACAGTAGCAATGGCTGCCCCGGTAGGACCGAGATGAAAAGCTCCCACTAATATAAAGTCAAGGACAATATTGATTATACAGGCCAGTCCCACAAAATAGAGTGGTGTTTTCGAATCACCCAGTCCGCGCAGGATACCACACACGACATTATAGCCTACAATAAACAGTATACCGACCGAGCAAACCAGAATGTAACTTTTCGTATCTTCCATAGCTTCTGTCGGAGTGTGCATCAAGCTGGAAATTCGGTCATGGAACAATACCATGACCAGAGTAAGTACGATGCCGATAATTGAAAACAACCAAATGGAAGAACCGATTGTAGACGCCACTTGTCGGTCGTCTTTCGCTCCGGTTGCAATGGCAATCAGTACGGTTGTTCCGGTGGTAATACCCAAGATAATACCTGTAATGGTTTGCATCACTTGGCTACCAATGGCTACGGCCGCTACGCTTGCAGAGTCATCATATTGTCCCACAACAAAAAGGTCGGCACCTCCGTAAAGGGCCTGGAGCACGTTGGCTATCAGGAATGGAACCGCAAATTGTAATAGTACTTTAGGGACGCTGCCCTGTGTCAAATCTAATTCTTTCATCCAATTTATTCTTTCATCAATTTAGTAGAAGCTATAGATATGGCATAAAAAAAGTGCCGGACAGGATGAATGATTCTCACCATTCATCTTATCCGGCACTATAATTATTGATTATAATGCCCTCCGATGAGGATTTTATATTCCTGTCTTTATTTTCGGGGTTCAAATTTGGGCATTGTTTTTATAACCACCAAATTTATTCGGAGTTTTAATTCTCTATGCGTGGTTTCGTCTTTATACCTTATTTTTTCGTTTTGATTCTTTGGTACTGTCAAGTCTCAAAAAAAATATCTTTCTTTGTAGAAAAGAAGAAATGTTTTATGCTCTCATTTGATACTTATATAAGTCGTAAACTGCTGCTGGTTGGTCTGATTAGTGCAGTCTTTATCATATACCCTAATATAGCCTGTCTGCCGTGGGATATAAAATTTCTGGAAGGAGCAAGTTGTACGGGTTTTTATTGGTATTTTGTTTATCGTTTCTTTTTCTTCTGGGGACTGATTTGTCTGTTGTTACGTTATAATTTGCGACAACTGTCGACAGCGCAGTTTAAGGAACGTTTTGGCCGTAACTTCTTGTATTCATTGGCTGCCTATGCAGGCTTTGCGTCTATTTCCTATTGGATTCACTCTTATGGTATCCGTACTGATTTTCTGGGTAGTACATTGATCTCCCAATTCTTTATTCTGTGTTCTCTGTGTACGCTGATCGGGCATATTTCCATGTTATACTCCGCACAGCGTGAAAAAGAGCGTGAGATAGAACGTCTACGTATAGAGAATCTGCAAAGCCAATGTGATGCGTTGGCTAATCAGATCAATCCACATTTTTTCTTTAACTCCTTGAATGGAGTGCAATCGCTTATTCGGAAGAAGGATGATGAAAAAACGTTGATGTATGTGCATGAATTATCTGATATCTTCCGTTATATTCTTCAAAGTGATAAGAGAGGACTGGTTACTTTGAGGGAAGAACTGGAGTTTATTCAATCTTTCCGTTATGTGATGGAAGTACGCTTTGCCAATAAACTGGTTTTCTCGATCCAGGTGGATGAGGTTATGCAGGATGAACTGACGTTGCCTGTGCTTTCACTGCTTCCGCTGGTAGAGAATGTGACCGTTCATAATATGATAGACAGTGAGCATAAAATGGAAATTATCATCAGGCTGAACGAGCAAAAAGAACTGGTGGTGAGTAATCCCATTTATCCTAAATTGTCTCCTCCTGATACGAACGGAACCGGGTTGAAAAATCTGGAAAATCGTTTTGCCTTGTTGATGAACAGGCAAATACGGATAGAATGTGATGAAAATACATTCAGAGTATATCTTCCTTTAAATAAACAGAACTGACATCAAAATTGCATAGAGATATGAGAGTGTTGATTGTAGAAGACGAGACTGCCGCTTATGAGAATCTGGTGGATATTCTTGGTGAAGTCTCTTATGATATTCAAATAGTCGGTAATACGGAAAGCGTGACCCAAACCATTCATTGGCTGCAATCGAATCCTGCACCGGATTTGATATTTATGGATATTCATTTATCGGACGGTTCGGCATTTACCATTTTTGATAAAATGGAGTTGGAAACTCCTATTATTTTCACGACGGCTTATGACAGATACGCCATAGAAGCTTTCAAGGTGAATAGCATTGATTATTTGCTAAAACCTGTCAAGGTGGAAGATGTAAAACAGGCGCTGGATAAATACAAAAAACTGACGCACCAGGATGTGATTCACTACTTATCTAAATTGACTCAACTGATGCCGACTCCTAAATATAAAGACAAGTTATTAATTCCATATAAAGATAAGCTGTTACCTATTGGCTTGAAAGAAGTTTCATGCTTTTATACAGCGGATAAAAACACCTGTATCTACTTGAAAGACGGGAATATGTATCCATACTCCAAAACACTGGAACAGATAATGGCTTCTCTGAATCCGGCAGATTTCATCCGGGCGAATAAGCAATTCATCATAGCAAGGAATAGCGTGACGGATATAACGATCTGGTTTGATAACCGTTTGCTGGTAACATTGGATGTAGAAACTCCCGGACGTATCTATATCAGTAAGAACAAAGCGTCCGAGTTCAAGTCCTGGATAGTGAATAACACGTAAGTTAGAATACGTTAATCAGTAATTATGGTATTTACAACCGTAATTTATCTACGGTTTCTATCAGTAACGATCCCTATATTTGTAATCGGGAACTATTATAAAATTAAAGAGTTATTTCAAGATGAAAAAAGAGAGATTTGTACTTGCATTCTTTACAGGCTGCCTGATTAGTGCGGTAAGCCTACAAGCACAAACCAGCAAGGACAGCACAAAGGTAGCAAGAAGTTATGCGATCAATGAAGTAGTAGTAACAGGTACGCGAAGTGAAACGGATGTACGCCATTTGCCCATGACCGTATCGGTAGTGGGACGTCCGCAACTTGAAGCGAGCCAGCAGACTTCCGTACTTCCGGTGTTGAATTCACAAGTGCCGGGCTTTTTCTCCACTTCACGTGGCGTAATGGGATATGGTGTAGCTACCGGTGCATCAGGGCAAATGTCTTTAAGAGGCATTGGAGGGCCCGCACAGGCCGCTCTTCCCACTACAGGATTATTGGTTTTGATAGACGGACATCCTCAGTATATGGGACTGATGGGACACCCCATTGCCGACGCATATCAGACTATGATGGCAGAACGTGTGGAAGTGCTCCGTGGCCCCGCATCCGTGCTTTATGGTTCTAACGCCATGGGTGGGGTTATTAACATTGTTACCCGTAAGATGCAGGAAGACGGAATACGTACAAACATCAACATTGGTGCGGGGGCCTATGGAAGTGTACAGACCGAAGCCACTAACCGCATAAGGAAAGGGCGCTTCAGTAGTACGGTGACTGCCTCTTATAACCGTACAGATGGACATCGCGCTGACATGGCTTTTGAACAGTACGGCGGATATGCCAAATTAGGCTATGACTTTACGGATAACTGGAAAGTTTGGGGCGATGTAAATGTCACTCGTTTCAATGCTACTAATCCGGGATCAGTAATGAAACCATATATAGACAATGATCAGCGCATAACACGTGGTATGACTTCTTTTGCATTGGAGAATCATTACGAAAAGACTTCCGGTGCATTGAGCTTTTTCTATAATTGGGGTGATCACTGGATAAATGACGGATATCAGCCAGGAGGAGAACCGCTTCAGTATCGTTTCAACTCTAACGATCAGATGCTTGGAGTATCATGGTATCAGAGCATACAACTTTTCCAGGGCAACAGACTGACTGTAGGAGCTGATTATTTTCACTTTGGAGGTGAGGCATGGAACCAATTCTTTGATGGGCATCGTGAAACTTCGGCGGATAAGTCGTTGAATGAAGTAGCAGGTTATGTAGATTTTCGTCAGGATATTGCTGCGTGGCTTACGCTGGATGCCGGAGCACGAGTAGATTATCATTCGCAAACGGGTACAGAGTTCATTCCGCAAGTAGGTTTGGCTTTCCATCTTCCGGAGAATGCAGAAATCAAAGCAATGGCAAGTAAAGGATTCCGTAATCCTACCATTCGTGAAATGTATATGTTTCCTCCGCAGAATCCGGATTTGAAACCTGAGAAACTTTGGAATTATGAGCTTTCTTTTTCACAACGTCTTATGGATAATCGTTTGTCCTATGGACTCAATGTGTTCTATATCAATGGTGAAAATCTCATTATACGTCTTCCAAATCCAAATGGTAGCGGTATGTTGAACCAGAATTCCGGCGAGATTGAAAACTGGGGAGCGGAAGCTAATGTAGGGTACCAGTTTAATCCGGTGTGGAGCGTGATGGCAAATTACAGCTGGCTTCATATGGAAAATCCGGTATTGGCTTCTCCAGAGCATAAACTGTATGGAGGAGTGAACTTCAGAAAAGGACGTTGGAGTGCATCTACGGGCATTCAGTATGTAAAAGGGCTTTATACTGATCTGGATGCTGCGACAAAAGAGAACTTCGTGTTATGGGATATGCAGGGAAGTTTTAAGGCGACAAATTATCTGTCATTCTATGTGCGTGGTGAGAACCTGTTGGCGCAACGTTATGAGATCAATGCAGGCTATCCTATGCCGAAAGCGACTTTTATGGGTGGAGTAAATATCAATTTTTAATAAGAATATTATATGAAAACAACAACTATCAGACTTTATTCACTGGATTATAGCAATGTGAAGACATATTTTGCTGCAGCCCTTTTCATTCTGGGTAATCTGGTTTTGCCACAACTTTGCCATCTTATTCCACAGGGTGGTCTTACTTTGTTGCCGATTTATTTCTTTACGCTTATTGCTGCTTATAAATACGGTTGGAAAGTTGGATTGCTGACAGCCGTCTTTTCACCGGTTTTGAACCATCTGCTTTTCGGTATGCCTCCTGCAGGAGTATTGTCGGCCATCCTTTTAAAATCTATTTTACTGGCAGTGGTTGCCGGATATGCTGCCAATCGTTTTAAACGTATCTCTATTCCTGTTTTAGCGTTGGTAGTACTGGCTTATCAGTTTATCGGGACGCTGGGTGAGTGGGCAATGGTAGGTAACCTTGCGCTTGCTTTCCAGGATTTCCGCATCGGTATCCCGGGAATGGGATTACAGATTCTCGGCGGTTATTTGTTTATCAAGTATTTGGTCTATAAATGATATTCCATAAAATAAAAGTATGTTACGAAAAATCAGACTAACGTTTGCCATATTCTTTTTCGTGCTGATCACGCTTTTGTTCCTCGATTTTACGGGAACGTTGCATGCTTGGTTCGGTTGGATGGCTAAAATTCAGTTTTTGCCTGCTTTGTTGGCACTGAATATCGGGGTTGTGATAATCCTGATAGCATTGACACTGCTCTTTGGGCGTGTGTATTGTTCTGTAATCTGTCCGTTGGGCGTATTTCAGGATGTAGTTTCATGGTTGGGTAAAAAGCGGAAAAAGAATCGCTATTCGTATTCACCTGCACTTAGTTGGTTGCGTTATGGAGTGCTGGGAGTATTTATTCTGGCTCTGATAGGAGGAGTTGGTTCGTTGGTTGCCTTACTGGCACCTTATAGTTCTTACGGGCGAATAGTTTCTAATCTGTTTGCTCCGGTTTATCAGTGGGGAAACAACCTGCTTGCTCTTTTGGTCGAACGGGCAGATAGCTATATGTTTTATTCTGTAGATGTCTGGATGAAGGCTATGGGAACTTTTGTGATAGCTGTTCTGACATTTGTTATTTTGGCTGTACTGGCCTGGCGCAACGGGCGTACATATTGCAATACAATTTGTCCGGTAGGAACAGTATTGGGATTCTTTTCACGTTTTTCTTTGCTGAAACCAGTAATCGATACGAGTAAATGTAATGGTTGCGGTTTGTGCGCACGTAATTGTAAGGCGGCATGCATTGATTCTAAAAATCATAAAATAGATTATAGCCGTTGTGTGGCTTGTATGGATTGCATTGGTAAATGTAAGAAAGGAGCTATCCGTTATGAGCGTCCTCATAAGGAAGTGCAGAAACCATTAGCGGCTGAAAAAGTGACGGGTGTTTCACCGGAGCAGGTGGACAATGCACGCCGTGCTTTCTTTTCTGCCGGTGCCGTATTTGCTGCAAGTACATTGCTGAAGGCACAGGAGAAAAAAGTGGATGGTGGATTGGCTGTCATTGAGGATAAGAAAATACCGGAACGGACGACACCTATTGTACCGGCAGGTTCATTGAGTATTCGTAATTTTGCGCAGCATTGTACGGCTTGCCAGCTTTGTGTATCAGTGTGCCCTAATCAGGTTTTACGCCCATCCGGTAATCTGATGACGTTGATGCAGCCGGAGATGTCTTATGAACGTGGTTATTGTCGTCCGGAATGTGCGAAGTGTGCCGAAGTATGTCCGACGGATGCGATTCATCTTACCAGTCTGGCTGATAAATCATCTATCCAGATCGGTCATGCCGTATGGATCAGGAAGAATTGTGTGCCGTTGACTGATGGAGTAAATTGCGGCAATTGTGCCCGTCATTGCCCGGTAGCGGCGATAGAAATGGTTCCGTCTGAGGTAGATAATCCGGATTCTCCAAAGATTCCGGTTGTCAATGTAGAGCGTTGTATTGGTTGTGGTGCCTGTGAGAATCTTTGTCCGGCACGCCCTTTCAGTGCTATCTATGTGGAGGGACATGAGAGACATCGAGTAATATAAAGGTGGTAATGTGATAGAGTGATAAATGTTAGAAGAACAGATATGGAAGAACATAATAAAAATATAAACCGTAGGGATTTTCTGAAAATTGTGGGCATCAGTGCCGCTACGACAACGGCTGCTGCGACTCTTTATAGTTGCAAACAGAAGGATGGGGTGATTCCGGGAGGTAGTACATCGACTCCGGTGCCTACTGATAAGATGACTTACCGCACTTCTGTGGCTCAGAAAGACCGTGTTTCACTTCTGGGTTATGGCTGTATGCGTTGGCCGACTGTTCCTTCACCGGATGGGAAAGGAGATATAATTGATCAGGATGCAGTGAACGAATTAGTAGATTATGCCATTGCGCACGGCGTGAATTATTTCGATACATCTCCGGTGTATGTACAGGGGTGGTCGGAAAAATCTACTGGTATTGCATTAAAACGTCATCCGCGCGAGAAACTGTTTATTGCTACAAAGTTATCCAACTTTAGTAATTATAGCCGTGAAAACTCCATAGCTATGTATCGTAAGTCTTTCGAAGATTTGCAGACAGATTATATCGATTACTATTTGTTGCACTCTATCGGTAATGGTGGAATAGAAGCATTCAAAGCACGATATATAGACAATGGTATGATGGAGTTTCTGTTGAAGGAACGGGAGGCTGGGCGTATCCGTAATCTGGGATTTTCTTTCCATGGTACAGTGGATACTTATGACTATGCACTTTCTCTACATGATGAGGTGAAATGGGACTTTGTACAGATACAGCTCAATTATGTGGACTGGAAACATTCTTCGGGACGTAATGTAAATGCGGACTACCTATATGATGAATTGGTAAAACGAAATATCCCGGCAATCATTATGGAGCCATTGCTGGGTGGAAGATTGTCTAATGTACCTACTCATATTATGACACGCCTTAAGCAGCGTCGTCCGGAAGATAGTGTGGCTTCGTGGGCTTTTCGTTTTGCAGGCTCACCGGAACTGGTGTTGACGGTATTGAGTGGTATGACGTATATGGAGCATCTTCAAGATAATATTCGTACCTATTCTCCGCTGATTCCTTTGACAGATGATGATAAGGAGTTTCTGGAAGAAACGGCACAGTTGATGTTGAAGTACCCTACTGTACCGTGCAATGACTGTAAATACTGTATGCCTTGTCCGTATGGCATTGATATTCCTGCTGTGCTTATACATTATAATAAATGTGTAAATGAGGGAAATGTGCCGAAAAGCCAACAAGACGAGAATTATAGAAAGGCACGCCAAGCTTTTCTTGTTGGTTATGACCGTAGTGTGCCACGCCTGCGACAGGCAAATCATTGCATTGGTTGCGATCAATGTTCGCCTCACTGTCCGCAGAGTATTAATATTCCCAGGGAGTTGCGCCGTATTGACGGGTTCGTGGAGCAACTGAAACAGGAAACGTTGTAGCCCTCTCTACATTGACATTTATAGAAAAATTTTCATCTTTGTAATAAATAGTGAATTGCGCTGATATTGTTGTCATATAGAGACAATGATATCAGCGTTTTTGTTATATTTGCGGCATCGTATACAAATTTAAAAAAAATGAAAAAGCTTTTATGTACATTGGCGTTGTTTTTTTATGCATGACGCCTTTGATAGCGCAAGACACTATCTCAGTATCTTATGAATCGCCTAAAGATGCTTTTGTGCAAAAACTGATGGGCTTTCAGGGGATCTTTGGTTTTGATGTTATAGTCAGGACATCTCACAAGAACTTGCCTTATAAGTTGTATATGGTAAGATGTACTGATGGAAAAACAGAAAGGAAAGCTTTGAATGAAGAAATTCCTTGTAAGATGGATAGTGCTCAGCATTTTTATTTTTTTGCACAGACAGAGTCCGCAGATAGTGTTCATATCGATTGCCAGCATAGAGTAGGAACCATTTTGCATGTCCAAAAACCATCCTTCGGAATGGTATGAAAAGTTTAGTATAAAAGATTATATCTATTTTGAACTTGAGTTTCAACCATAAGAAAATAAGATTGCATGGTTGCATCTTAATTTCGCTGAAAACAGAAAACAATGAAACAGGAAGTCTTATTTCTTCTATTGAATGATTATGCCGATTGGGAAGGTGCATTCCTTTCTATTTCTTTAAATGCCGGAGTGTTACCGGGTAACGAAGTAAAATATATATCAAAGACAGTTGCCCCGACGCTGGATGAAGTTCGTTCTATAGGCGGGTTCCGCACAGTGCCGGATTATAGTTTTCAGACTATGCCTGCCGATTATGCGGCATTGGTTCTGATAGGCGGCATGCAGTGGCAATCACCCGAATCGGAGTTGGTGGTGCCAATTGTGCAGGATGCATTACAGCGTGGCAAGATAGTTGGAGCTATTTGCAATGCTTCTGCCTTTATGGGGGCGCATGGGTTCCTGAACGATGTAAAGCATACCAGTAACACACTTCCATATCTGAAACAATTCGCAGGTAGCGCATATACTAATGAAGCCGGATACCAGGAAAAGCAGGCAGTCAGCGATAAGAATATCGTAACTGCCAACGGAACCGGACATTTGGAGTTTACCCGTGAATTATTACTTCTTTTGAATGCTGATACTCCGGAAAGGATTGATGCTGCTTATGATTATTATAAAAATGGCTTTGTGAGGTAACTTTTGTCCTGTATTAAGTTCTTTTTTATGATTCCTTTAATGAGATGAGAGTAATTTTGCTACTACATTGAATTGAAAAAGGTATGAAAAAAGAATTGAATCTTATTTGCAGTTTGCTTTTATTCTCTGTCACAGTGGCGGGACAAGCGACATGCAAATTCTTGAATCCAGAACTTCCGATAGTGGAAAGAGTAAATGATTTGGTGGGGCGTCTCACGTTAGAGGAAAAGATTTCTCAAATGTTGAATAACGCTCCTGCCATAGATCGGCTGGGAATTCCTGCATATAATTGGTGGAATGAGTGTTTACATGGAGTAGCCAGAAGTCCCTATCCAGTTACTTCTTTCCCTCAAGCCATTGCTATGGCAGCTACCTGGGATACAGAATCTGTTCATCAGATGGCGGTATATGCTTCGGATGAAGGACGTGCTATTTATCACGATGCTACCCGGAAAGGGACTCCCGGAATATTCAGAGGATTAACTTACTGGAGTCCGAATATCAATATATTCCGGGACCCGCGTTGGGGGCGGGGACAGGAAACGTATGGCGAAGATCCTTTTTTAACTGCTTCCATTGGTGTTTCATTTGTGAAAGGTCTTCAGGGTGATGATCCGGTTTACCTGAAATCTTCAGCATGTGCTAAACATTATGCAGTACATAGTGGTCCGGAATGGAACCGGCATACGTATGATGCTAAAGTGAATAACCATGATTTGTGGGATACCTATCTTCCGGCATTTAAGGAATTGGTGGTCGAAGGAAAAGTGACGGGAGTAATGTGTGCTTATAACTCCTTCTTTGGGCAACCCTGTTGTGGCAATGATCTTTTGATGATGGATATTTTGCGAAATCATTGGAAGTTTGGCGGCTATGTAACTTCAGATTGCGGGGCTGTTGAAGACTTTTATAATACTCATAAAACACATCAGGATGCAGCTGCAGCCTCTGCGGATGCTGTGTTGCATGGTACAGATTGTGAATGTGGTAATGGAGCTTACCGGGCATTGGCGGATGCCGTTCTCAGAGGATTGATAACAGAAAAGCAGATAGATGAATCTTTGAAGAAATTATTTGAAATCCGCTTCCGGCTGGGTATGTTCGATCCGGATGACCGTGTACCTTATTCAAATATACCTTTATCAGTTCTGGAGTGTGACGCTCATAAAGCTCATGCATTGAAAATAGCTCGTCAGTCTATTGTGTTGCTGAAGAATCAAGATCAGTTGTTGCCTTTGAATAAGAATAAAATAAAGAAGATAGCAGTGGTCGGTCCGAATGCTGATGATAAAAGTGTATTACTTGCTAACTACTATGGTTATCCGTCACATATAACTACAGCACTGGAAGGTATTCAAAAGAAAGTGGGCAATCAGGTGGAAGTGGTCTACGAGAAAGGTGTTAATCTGACTGATGATTTTGTTTTCACCTCAGCTTATGAAGATGCTTTGTTCTGTTATGACGGGCAGCAGGGCTTTAAGGCTGACTATTATCAAAATACGCAGTGGCAAGGAAATCCCGGATTATCTCGTTTGGAAAAGACTGTTGATTATCAGTGGGGAGATGGTCAGGATGTTGGCGATGGCATCATTACCAGGCAGATGTCTGCTGTTTGGAGTACTGTATTTACACCGAAACAGACAGGTGAGGTTTGCTTTGAACTGAAGGCTGATGATAAAGCAGAACTGTATATTGATGGAGTAAAGCAGAATAAAGTTGGAAATATAAACTCATATTATCTGTTGAATGCAGAAAAGGGTAAATCCTATCCGATAGAAATCCGCTATGTTCAACATGCGGATAATGCAGAAATCAAGTTTGATATGGGAATACTTCGGAAGGCTGATTACAAGCAAACTGCTGCTGCGGTGAAGGATGCAGATGTGATTATCTTTGTGGGTGGTCTTTCTGCCAAAGTAGAAGGTGAGGAGATGGGGGTGGAAATAGAAGGTTTCAAACGGGGTGACCGGACTTCTATCTCTATTCCTTCCGTGCAGCAAAACTTATTGAAAGAATTATATGCAACCGGTAAGCCAGTCGTTTTTGTTATGATGACAGGAAGTGCTTTAGGACTTGAATGGGAATCTGCCCATCTTCCGGCTATCTTGAATGCATGGTATGGCGGTCAGGCTGGCGGACAAGCTATAGCCGATGTGTTATTTGGAGATTATAATCCTTCAGGACGTTTACCGCTGACCTTCTATAAGAGTGTAAACGATTTGCCTGATTTCGAAGATTACAGCATGGAGAATCGTACTTACCGTTATTTTACAGGAACGCCGGTTTATCCCTTTGGCTATGGATTGAGCTATACGACTTTTCAATATTCCTCTTTGAAATTGCAACCGTCACCGGATAAACGGTCAGTTAAGGTTACAGCAAAAATCACCAATACAGGGAAGATGGAAGGAGAGGAAGTTGCTCAGTTGTATGTTTCCAATCCTCGTGATTTTGTAACTCCGATTCGGGCATTGAAGGGCTTTAAACGGATTAATCTGAAGCCGGGAGAATCACAAACAGTGGAGTTTGTCCTGACATCTAAGGAACTGTCTGTCGTTGATATTTCTGGAAAATCTGTACCCATGAAAGGAAAAGTACAGATATCATTGGGAGGAGGACAACCATCTACTCAGATGATAAAGAGCAAATCATGTGTGCAAGGAGATATTTTATAGTAAGTCCTATTGGGTGTTAACCTTGGTTGACAGGCCTGTTAACTAAGGCTAATGAGCCTGTCAACCAAGGTTAACAGGCCTGTTGACTGAGGTCGACATCTGATAATTCCTATGGCTGAAAGGAATGTTTCTTAGGAGAAAAACAGAACATTCTCTTGTACAAGACAAATTAACACCTTACAATCAGGACAAGACAGTGTGAGAGTAAATCACTTACTCTCACGCTATTTTTTTACTCTCACTCACACTTAATATTCTAATTATCAACGGCTATTTTGAAAAGTGAGAGTAGTGAGAGTAAATTGATGCTAACTTTTAATTGTAACCAGAATGCGGATTTCTGTCGAAGTGGGAGGAGTCATACTCTCTATCAAAGAGATTGAAATAAAGTTAAGCGGTAGACGGTTTATAACTTTGAAGGCCTGAGACTTATAAAAAACAAACAGAAATATTGTTTTATGTTAAAGCGAAAGGTTTCATTAAACTTTTCGCTTTTATTTTTGTCTTATAAACAACAGGATTCAATAGGTAATATAAAAGAATAAAGAAGGTATTAGTTCAAAAACGGGCGGAGCATTATCCGTCCGTTTTTCATTTATTCCGGCTTTCCCTTGTATTTTTGCCTCTCTTTTCGTTCCTTTGTTCCGTTAATTGTAAACAAATGGCAGAATGAAAAATGTATTTTACTTCTGGATATGTATGGCCGTGTGGCTGTTGTCAGCTTGTTCTTCTCAGAAAAAAGGAGATGGGGAAGATGTGCAGGTATTGATGAAAGACAGTGTGGATGCCAACGGTTTGCAACGTATGCAGGTGTCTGATAGTAAAATGAGTTTTACTTATAATGGTAAGGAGTATCACTCTCATGTGGTTCGTCGTCCGGATGACAGTTTGCCTGTTGTAACGAATGAACAGGGAGAAAAATTTGTAGATAACCGTATTACACTACGTATAACTTCCGGTGGTAAGTCTATTGTGAATAAAGAATTCACGAAAGAGAGTTTTGCTTCATTGGTGGATGCTAAATTCTTAAAACACTCTATTCTTGAAGGCTTGGTGTACGATAAAAACACATCCAAAGGCATGGTCTATGCAGCAAGCATCTGCTATCCGCAGTCCGATCTCTATATTCCATTATCAATAACTGTATCTGCTGATGGCAAGATTTCTATAGCGAAAGAAGAATTACTGGAAGAAGTGTACGAGACGGACAGTATTTGATAAGATATTCCAGAATGTTTCCCAATTTATGAGTTTCCTTTGCCGGTATGAAAATCCTGATTGTAGAAGACGAACCGGATTTGCGGGAAACAATCCGCATTTCCCTTTTGAAAGAACATTTCGTAGTGGAAACTGCTGCCGATTATTTTTCGGCGCTGGACAAAGTGAATGACTACGATTATGACTGCATCTTATTGGACATCATGTTGCCCGGTGGAAGTGGTCTGGATTTGTTGCGCGAACTTAAACGACTTCATCGTAGTGACAGTGTATTAATTATTTCTGCAAAAGATTCCTTGGATGACAAAGTAGAAGGACTGGAATTGGGAGCTGATGATTATCTGACCAAACCTTTCCATCTGGCGGAACTGAATGCGCGGGTAAAATCTGTTATTCGTCGGAGGCAGGCGAAAGGGGATGTTTCCATTACGGTGGGGAATCTGTTGCTTTATCCTGATAAACGGCAAGTGGAGGTCGGGGGAGTGCCTTTGCAACTTAACCGGAAAGAATTCGATTTACTTTATTACTTTATAGTCAACCCAAATCGTGTAATTAATAAAATGAGCCTTGCAGAGTCTGTATGGGGCGATAATATCGATCAGGCAGATTCTTTGGACTTTATTTATTCTCAAGTGAAAAATCTCCGCCGGAAATTGAAACAAGCTGATGCTACCGTGGAACTGAAAGCGGTATATGGTTTTGGCTATAAACTTTCCGAGTCATGAAACTTCTCCATTATACCTACCGAAAGCTCTCGTTACTGCTACTTCTGCTGATGGCTGCATGGGGTGTGTTGTTTTATTATGCCATTATTGATGAAGTGATGGATGAAACGGATGATACGCTTGAAAACTATAGTGAGATATTGATTAATAATGCCTTGATGGACCCGTCTGTTCTTGAAACAGAGGGGACGCTGATGTCTTTTTATAAATTCCGGCCTATATCCGAAGAAGAGGCGGAAGACTACGACGAAAAGTACTATGACTCTACCGTCTATATCGAAAGCGAAGATGAGGATGAACCGGTGCGGGTACTTAAAACAGTTTTCCGCATGCCGGACGGACAGTATTATGAATTGGAGCTGATGATTTCCATTCTGGAACGTGATGATATGGTAGAGGCCATTCTTTGGTATCTGGGAGCACTGTTTTTACTTTTTCTGATTTGTACGTCTATAGGTACACGCCTGATATTGCAAAGTGTGTTCCGCCCGCTGCAGCGCCTGCTGGACTGGTTACAACAAATTCAACCGGGGAAAGAGCTTCCGGTGCTGGATAATCCTACGAAGATACGGGAGTTCCAACAGTTGGGAGAGGCAGCTGTGGATATGGGAAATCGTAGTTATAAAGCTTATGAAGAACAGAAGCAGTTTATAGAAAATGCTTCGCATGAGTTGCAGACACCACTTGCCATTGTGCGCGGCAAGGTCGAATTACTTGCAGAGAATGAGTCGATGACCGAGCAACAGTTGAAAGAACTGGATGAAATATACGCTACATTGGGTAGGGCAGTCAGATTGAATAAGTCTTTATTGTTGTTGTCCCGCATTGAGAATGGGCAGTATACCGAAACGGAAGATGTATCTGTAGATGAAGTTTTAGATGAACTATTGCCCGATTTAATGGATATATATGAAGGGAAAAAGATACATCTGGTACGTATAAAGGGAGAAGAACCTTTCGTGATCCGGTGTAACTTGTCTCTGACACAGATTTTGGTTTCCAATTTGGTGAAAAACTCCTTAGTACACAATCATGCGGGGGGAGAGTTGTATATTGAAACGACTCCTTCTTCATTGATTATTAAAAATAGTGGTGAACATCCATTGGATGGAGAAAAGCTATTCCGGCGTTTCTATCGCAGTATCGACGGAAAAAAAGATTCTACAGGTTTGGGGCTTGCCATTGCCCGTTCTATTGCTATTTCTGCTTCTCTCAGTCTGACTTATAAGTGGCAGGAAGGAATGCATCTGTTTTTGCTTGTTAAAGAATCTGAAAAGAAAAGCTAAAGGCGAATATTCCCAAATCTTTCCCGATTCGCCATCGTTATTTGCAGTGTGAATAAAAACAAGAAATAAATTAGTAACACTTAAAAGAATAACGATTATGAAAAAGATTTTATCTATTCTCGTATTGGCTATCGTGGCCGTTCAGTTCGCTTTTGCAGGTGATGTGATTACCAAAGACGCAAAGGAGCTCCCTTTGAATGCGCGTAACTTTATCAATCAGTATTTCAGTAAACCGCAGATCTCATACATCAAGATAGATAGTGAATTCTTATCTAAGAAGTATGAAGTGACTTTGACTGACCGTACAGAGATTGATTTCGACAAGAAAGGTAACTGGACGGAAGTAGATTGCAAGAAAGGTGCTGTACCTGCCGCCCTTATCCCTGTTTCTATCAAGGATTACGTGAAAAAGAATTTCCCAAATGAAATTATCACCAAGATAGAACGTAAAGGTACAGGTATAGAAGTAGAACTTGCCAATGATTTCTCATTGAAATTTAATAAAAAAGGACAATTCGTCAGTATGGATGATTAATGGAGGGGAAAAGATGAAGACAAGATTTTTAATGTTAGCGATGATGATGTGTATGACTGCTGTTACGTTTAGTGCATGCAGTGACGACGATGATGATGATAAAAGCATTAATGTTCCTGAGTCTGTGGTACAAGCCCTGAAACAGAAGTATCCGAGTGCGACAGGAATAGAATGGGAACAAAAAGGAACTTATTTTGTGGCTGATTGCTGGTTGGATGGAAAAGAATCAAATATATGGTTTGATCCCAATGCCAATTGGCTGATGACGGAATCGGAAATATTCTGGAATGATCTTCCTGAAGCTGTACAGACTGCATTTGGTAGCGGAGAGTATGCAAACTGGGTACAAGATGATTATTATTTCCTGCTGTATCCATTGCAGCCCATGCAATATGTGATTGAGGTAAAACAAGGAAATCAGAAGTATCAGTTATTCTACTCGGAAGATGGAGGACTGATGAATACGGTGAATGTGACAGGGAAGGATGATACGATTTATCCACCGAAAGTGTGAGAAGGAGATGTGTCAAAACTAAGGCACATCTCCTTTTTTTATATTTAAATGTTTTTTT